>JGI20214J51650_10000625_pt1 | contig 22165 bp, 17 predicted proteins | sample WetSurMetagenome_FD_51650 | JGI IMG/M metagenome (IMG submission 51650) | reverse complement strand
TTTCCAGGAACTTCTGGTTGGCCCGGATGATGTTGGCCTTCGCATCGGTGATCAATGACGGATCCTTGATCTCGAACGCGACGGCGGCGATGCGCAGCTCCGCCTCGATCCGCTTGCGCTCGGCGATGTTAAGAATCAAGGGGCGAAAGATCAGATAGTAAAAAATGGGGAACAGCAGCAGGGTCAGCAACGAGGCATCCAGCAATGCCTCCCCTGTTTTGGACAAGTGCGTAAGCGAAAGCACTATGTCCATCACCACCACTTCGATGAAGAATACCGAGCCGATCAATACGATCAGCAACTTTCTCACCGACCGATAACTATCATCGTCCGGTTTCTTTTGCAGGGCTGAGAGCTCGCTGGGCATGGTTCGTTGATCCTGGTTATGAATTTCCATGCAGACAAAAAACCTGCGTCTTCCCGCTTTTTCCCGGAACTAATCTTCTGCCGGTCTAATACTCTGCCTCGCGGACTTGCGGCATGCCTTCAGCTTCCCAGCGCGTGATTCCGCCGGCAAGATTGATCACTTTCTTATAGCCCATCATCTGCAGCACGGCAGCTGCCATGGCCGAACGGCCGCTGGTGGCGCAGTAGACGATGATCTGCCGGTCGCGTGCGCCGGACAGGGGCGGGTAATGCTTGGGATAACTTGTGTCGGCAGCAGCCTCGATGATGCCGCGCGGTACGAGATGTGCACCGTCAATATGGCCGTGCTCGAATTCGGCGGCCTCGCGCACGTCGACTAGCAACAGGTCTTCCTTGGAATCCAGTTTGGCTTTGAGTTCTGCAGGGGTGATCTCGGTGATGCAGGACTTGGCGGCGCGCACGAAGTCCATCAGGCCTGCAGGTTGTTCGGGTTTGAATAGGTTATACATTGTCGGTTCTTTCTTTCATGAGTAACGAGGGATGATTGCGAAGTTCTGATTTGCAACTGGGACGAACTGTAGGGGACTTGATCGGGGCATGTCAATGCTACTGGTACAAGGGGTATGGGGGTGCAGGCATGTGCGGGAATGAGGCTCCCTATTTTGCGCTGTTGATGGCGTCTATCTTTTTGTTGTACTCATCCGTTGCGTGATTGCATTGCCTGATGGTCTTGATCAATGCATCGACTGTCATGCCGCATTCCCGCAGGGCTTGGCGATCGGCCTGCATGGTGTCGACCACCGTGGCGAACGTCGCGTTGTCTTCAAGCTGTCTGGGCGGCAGACATTTGCTGGTCAGCAGTTGTGCGCTGGCATCGCAACCGACGGCATGGGGAACGACGGGCACGGTTCTGCATCCTGCCATGAACAGACTGGCCAGCAGAATTGGCGTGAGTCTTGAACAAAGGAATCCCGACGATCTCCTGACTGTTTTCATCATTCACTCTCCGCCACATTCGTTTCGTTCAGTGCCTCAAATACGCTGTGTGGAACGCGGGCTTGCAGGCAGGCATCGGCTGCGATTTCCTGCCGCAGGTCTTTCCGTTCTTTCTGCAGGTGCGCGATCTCCAGTTCGATTTTTGCCTTCTCGGCTCCGTTTGCACTGTCTCGCTGGTTAATGAGCGATCGCAGTCTGTTATCGGATTCGGCGAGTGTTACGGTCGTATGTGTGATCGATTGCGCCAGATCTGATCTTGTGCGGCGCCATTTGGCCACCCTGGCGTCGTTGTCCTTGTGCATCGCGGCGAGTGCTTGCCGGTGCTTCTCGCCGATGCCTTCCAGTTCTGTCTTGAGCCGGGAGATCGCTGTCATGCGTTCCGCGTCGAGCGACTTGCCGGTCTCGATCGCCTTGTCAAGCGCTTCGCGCGCGTCCTTGCCGCGGTAATCGCCGATAAAGTATCCGGCCAGAAATCCCGAAACAAGTACCAGCAGCAATATGAAGTTTCTCATCCGGTCTCTCCCGTTCGGGACGAAATGATCCCGGGGGAAGGACGATCAAGTAGGTTGAGACATGCAATCAAGTGATTCCCCTTTTCTGAACAAGCAACGCTGCTGGCAATGCTTCCCGCTGTTGCAGAAGTTTATTCTTGCGCCAGCCTCCTGTGGCACGCCGGTGGGTGTCCGACGGCTTTGCCGTCACCCTCTGTCCGGGAATCCCGCTGTGGGCCTCGCACCGTGCATGCGGTGTGATGTGCGTGTGGCGGATTTGCAAGTGGGGCGAACTTTATGGGAGTTGCTCGGGTAGTGTCAATGCCCGCCGCCCCGGCTGGCGACGAACGGGGGCTTTGCCCACCATATCACCGCGATCAGAGAGAGCATCAGCGTGGCGGAAATGACCAGGATGCGATCGGTGGACATGGTGTAGGACTGGGTGGTGATCAGGCGATCGAGATAGGCGTAGGCGACATCGTCTGCCATGCCGAGCCGGTTGAGCCGGCCCAGATAATCGGTCGCCAGCGGATTGTAGGTCTGGATGTTTTCCATCAGCCTGGCGTGAAATCCTTCAGCCTGGCTGGTCCACAGCCAGGTGGTGATGGCCGTGCCGAAGCTGGCGCCGATATTGCGCATGAAGTTGGTCAGGCCGGACGCCGCCGCGACGCGATCCGGCGGCAGGCCGGAGAGGCTGATGGTGACCAGCGGCAGGAAGAAACAGCTGATGCCGATGCCCATGAACAGACGGCTCAGCGCGATGGACCAGTAATCGATGTCCGGTGTGAAGCTGGAACTCCAGTAACCCACCAGCGCGAACACGAAGAAGCCGAACGTCGTGATCGCGCGCGCATCGACGCGGCCGATGTTGGCACCGATGACAGGGCCGAGTATGACTGCCAGCACGCCGCCGAAAGCCACGGATTTGCCTGCCCACAGCGAGGTGTAGCCCTGATAGGTCTGCAGCCACAGCGGGATGATCACGACCACGCTGAAGAAGGCCATCATGCCTATCATCAGGCACAGCGATCCCACCAGGAAATTGCGCCGCGTGAACATTCGCAGATCGACCAGCGGATCGGGTTCATACCATTCCCATACCACGAACACCAGCAGCGCCACTATCGCCGTCATTGTGAGGACGATGATGGTGCCGGAGCTGAACCAGTCCAGTTCGTTGCCCTTGTCGAGCATGATCTGCAGGGACCCGATGCCGACGATCAGCAGGGCCAATCCGGGCCAATCCATTTTCTGTTCGCGTTTGCCGGGCTGGATCACGTCCCGACCCGCGAGCAGCGCGGCAACGGAAATGCCGACCAGCAGTCCGACCGGCAGGTTGATCAGGAATATCCAGTGCCAAGACGCGTTATCGGTCAGCCAGCCGCCTGCCAGGGGGCCGGCGATCGGTGCGATCACCGTGGTCATCGCCCAGATGCCCAGCGCCAGTCCGCGCTTGTGCGGAGGATAGATGGTGGTGAGCAGCGTTTGCGATAGCGGGATCATGGAGGCACCGAACACGCCCTGCAGCACTCGGGAAGCAAGCAGCATCGGAAAGCTGACCGACATTGCGCAAAGCAACGACGCAAACGTGAACAAGAGTGTGGCAAGGACAAAGGTGCGCACTTCGCCGAAACGCCCTGCGAGGAATCCCGCCAGCGGCAGCAGGATGGCCTCGGCCACCGAATAGGAGGTGATGATCCAGGTGCCCTGGGTCGGGGTGACCGCAAAATCGCCCGCCACGGTGGGAACGGCGACATTGACGATGGTCAGGTCCAGGATGTTCATGAACGAGCCCATGCCGAGCGCGAATGTCGCGGCTACCAGTTTGATGCCTTTCAGTATGCCCGGTTGAGCAGGATCCATTTTTCAACACTCCACGGATGCAGTCGATGTCCTTGTTACGCCTCCCCGGCGTGAACGCTACTTGCGTGCCAGATTGTCGGCGATGATCTGCGCTACCCGTGCATCGGCGGCTTTGAGGTTTTGCGCATACATCTCCGTCGAGGCGATCGCCCTGCTTTCCGGCAGGGTGGTCAGCGCGGGACCGCTACGGTCATGCGTGTCGATGGTGGCATCCATGGACAACCCGATGCGCAACGGATGTGCCTGCAATTCATTGGCATCGAGCGCGATGCGTACCGGCACGCGCTGCACGATCTTCACCCAGTTGCCGGTGGCATTCTGCGCGGGCAGCAGGGAGAACGCGGAGCCGGTGCCCGGCGCCAGCCCCTGTACCTTGCCGTGAAACACGACCGAGCTGCCGTAGAAATCGGAGGTCAGTGCGGCGCTCTGGCCGATGCGGACCTCGCTCAATTCCGTCTCCTTGAAATTGGCGTCCAGCCAGACCTTGTCGAGCGGCACGATCGCCATCAGTGCCGCTCCGGCTGTAACCCGTTCGCCGATCTGGACCGAACGCTTGGCGACCTGGCCGCTGCTCGGTGCCAACACACGGGTGCGCGCGAGCGCCAGCGCGGCCTCGCGAACATGGACTGCTGCGGCGCGTACACTCGGATGGTTTTCTATCGAGGTGTGATCCACCCGCGCACGTGAAACGCCGGATTGGTCGATGGTCTGTTCGATGGCGGCGCTGCTGGCATGCACCGCATGGGTGGCGGCATCGTGCTGTGCCCGCGCCGCATCGCGTGCCGTGAGTGCGATCTGCACGTTTTCCGGGGAGACGAAATTCTGCTGTGCCAATGCGAACCGGCGTTTGTATTCAGCTTCGGCTTGCTCCAGAGTGGCTTCGCTGCTGGCCAGCTCTGCCTGCGCCCGTGCCAGATCGGCACGCCGTTGCGCGAGCAAAGGCAGGTTGCCCTCGTTGGTTGCATACATGCCGCGCACTTCGCGCACGGCCGATGCCAGTGCGGCTTCGGCGGAATCCAGTTGCAGGCGGGTATCGCTGTTGTCCAGTTGCACCAGCAGCTGACCTTCAGTCACGGCCTGTGTGGTGTCGCCGTAAATGGCAATCACCGTGCCGCCGGTCAACGGCATTACCGAAATGATGTTCCCGCCCACATAGGCATCATCGGTATTGGTGCGCCACTGTCCGATAAAAAACCACCATACGAAAGCGGACAGCAGAACCAGCGTTACAACTCCACCGATGAGCAGCAGAATCTTGCGGCGTTTGTCGGGTGCGGCTGACCGCAGTGTGCTGTCCTGATCGTTCATGCGGGATCTCCGAAACATGTACAAGGGTCCTGTTTTGACTGTATGGGAGTTGGCCGTGGTATGTCAATGATGATATGAGCATCGTGCCTGTATAATCATGCGGTGCGATATCCTCGGTGAAGAATTGAATCATGTCCGCCACGCTGCCCGTACTTTCCCTCCTTGAAACCCGCGTTATCGGCGTACTTGCCGAAAAGCAAAGAACGGTGCCGGACAGTTACCCGTTGACGCTCAATGCACTGGTCTCCGGCTGCAACCAGAAGAGCAGTCGCGACCCGGTGATCGAAGCTTCCGAACCCGAAGTGCAGGCGGCGCTGGACAGCCTGCGGGCCTTGTCGCTGATCGTGGAGACGAGCGGGGGCAGGGCATCGCGTTACGGGCACAACATCGAGCGGGTATTGCACGTTCCAACCCAGTCCACCGCTTTGCTGACCATGCTGATGTTGCGCGGCCCGCAGACGGCGGGGGAGTTGCGCATCAATTGCGAGCGCTTGCACAGATTCGCGGATATTTCTTCGGTGGAAGCTTTTCTGGCTGAACTGGCCGAGCGCGCGGCAGGGGCTTTGGTGGTGGAATTGCCGCGCCAGCCCGGCTCTCGCGAGAGCCGCTGGATGCATCTGCTCTCGGGCATGCCTGCCCTCGAGGAACAAATGCCTGCAGGCCCGGTAACTTCCATTCCCGATGTGACCGTGGGTGAGATCGCCGCGCTCAAAGCCAACGTTACCAGGCTTGAAGCGGAGGTCGGCGAGCTGCGGGGGTTGGTGGACAGGCTGTATGCCGAACTGGGTGTTCCCGGACCATGACGCCGCTGCAGCATGCGCCTGGAATCTGGGCAATGCGCCGGATGCGGTGACAAAAAAAGGCGACCGGATGGTCGCCTTTTTTATTCAGAAGCTGCGCAATACACTCAATACATAAGAGTTCTCGTTGCCGCGCGGGATGGCCGCGTTGTCGCCGACACGCAAGCGATTCCAGCCCAGATCGACCGAGTATTTTTCGTTCAGATGATACTCGACGCCGACACCGTAGGTGATGTCGCCGTGGTTGGCGGTGGCACCGGTGGCATCCTTCGAGTGCGCGGAAGCGAGGCCGAGGCGGGCAAAGCCCTCGAACTCTTCAAACAACGGGACAAAACCGAGGACCGCAATGGAGATCGCGGAAGTCCTGTCCGGCGCCGCACTCAGCGAGCCGGAATCTTCATAGGCGACCTCGGCAGCGAAGTGTTCGTTGTAGCGATGTCCCAGCATGACGGCAGCGCCGGTGCTGGACGGGCCGGAAGTCAGCGTGCTGGCCGCTATGCCGACATAATTCTCCGCTTGCTCTTCAGCATATGCTGCAGGCATGACGGATGCACACAAGAACGAAATTGCGATGATTCTTTTCATGTTTCCCTTCCCTGGAATGATGATGTTTTAGTTTTTGAGATCGGGTTTGATGCAAATGCCGTTGCAGCACTTGTTCATTCCCGTCATTGCCCTGCGTTCCGCCCAAAGCCCGCCCGGTTTCCGGTGGGACAGGTTTGCTGCAGACGAAGGGCGGCGAACTTTATGGGAGGAGGTCGGGTGGTGTCAATGATGCCTGAAGCGGAAAGGCCGCGCTCTTGATATCGGTTCTGGACATCAACCGACGGCCAGCTCAATCGCCTTGCGCTATTTCAGCTCAGTGGCGTGCTGGGCGAGTTCCTGTTTTATTTCGCCGAGCTTGTTCTTGACGGTCTTCATGTTCTTGCTGCCGAGGCGCAGCATGATCTTTTCGCCCATCGAAAGGGCTTCCGTTTCAGCGTCGGCATATTGGTAGAAGAATTTGGGCTGAACCAGCTTGATCGGTTCCTTGATATCCGGCGTATCCAGCAGATCGTCCAGCGCTTCATTGAGCCGGTCGTTAAAACTGTTGTTCGGGTAGCCCAGTTCTGCATACGACTGCTGAAACAGCGGATAGAGGCGGACATAGAGTCCGACCAGTTGTTTGGGGTCTACAGCATCGGTAAGGCTTACATAGCCCGCATAGCGACTTGCATTTTTGGGACTGGTGGTCAGATGATCCTCAGCACCGACGGTGAGAAAGTGTCCCGATGGTGGATTGAACGGCAATGATTTAACGGGCACGCGCTGCCGGGGCAGATTGTCCACAGTGACGACGATATTGCGGATGATCTGTTCGGCATGGAACAGCTTCATCAACGACTCGTTTCCCAATACGTTGGCCAGTGCATCCAGTACAAAGCTGTCGCTTTTTGCCAGCTGAGGCAGGGGAGGCAGTGCGGGAGGAGCAATTTCGACCGCCTGACTTGCAACCGGAGCCGGTGGCGGGGGAATATTCTTCGATTGAACGATTTCAGGCGCAGGATGGCTATTTTGCCAGAACGTATAAGCCCCATACGCGGCGCCCAGCAAGATGACGGTGGCGATTGCGAAGAGGACTTTTTTATCCATGTTCATTCTCCTTTTTGAAATATCCAAATGACAATTTCAATCTACAGTCGCAAATGAACCTGACGCAGTTTGCATTCACCTTATCGAGGCGGCCAGTATTGCCGATTAAAGTTTCATGCGCAATCACTCACGATTCGAAATATGTTCATCGGCATTCCATGCGCTTGCAGACAAAGCCGGCTACCGTCATCAGATGCAATCAACCCCGATTCCAGGAAGTATCGAACTGTTCGATCGGCACCGGTTCGCCAAACAAATATCCCTGGTAAGCATGGCAGCCGCGCAAATCCAGAAAATCATGCTGGGCTTCGGTCTCGACGCCTTCCGCAATGACTTCCAGCCCCAGCGTCTCGGCCATCGCGATGATAGTCTGTACGATGGCGGCATCGTTGGCGTCGGTGGCGATGTCCCGCACAAAGGATTGATCGATCTTGATCTGATTCAGCGGCAGCAGCTTGAGGTATTGCAAGGATGAATAGCCGGTGCCGAAGTCGTCCAGCGAGAGCCCGACACCGATCGCTTTCAATGCATTCATGGTGGCAACCGTATTTTCCGTATATTCCAGCAACAGGCTTTCGGTAAGCTCCAACTTGAGCAGGCGCGGATCGATGGCATGACGTTGCACGGCTGCGCACACCTGATCCGCGAAATCGTCCTGGTGGAATTGTCGGGCGCTGATGTTCACCGCCAGAACAAGCTGCCGGGTCTTTTCCCGGCCTGCCCATGCATTGAGCTGGGCACAGGCCGTCTCCAGCACCCATTTTCCGATTGGCAGTATCAATCCGGTCTCTTCTGCAAGTTGGATGAAGTCAGCCGGTGACACCAGTCCGCGCCTGGGATGGTTCCAGCGTATCAATGCTTCGGCTCCAACCGGATGCCGTGCGCTGTCCACTTGTATCTGGTAATGCAACTGGAATTGCCCGCTCTCGATAGCTTTGTGCAATTCGCCTTCGAGCGCGGCGCGGGCATTGATGGTTTCCTGCATCTTGTGGTCGAAGAAGCGTAGCGTGTTGCGGTCCGCTTTCTTGGCCTGGTACATGGCGATGTCGGCCTGCTTCAGCAGCTCTTCCGTCTCCTGAGGTGTTCCGCTGAAGATGGTCGCACCGATACTGCCGGAACTGCGAAATGTATGTGTGCCCAGACGATAAGGCTGGCTAAGGGAGGCAAGGATCTTTTCGCCGACGGCTTCGGCATGTTCCGCTGCCTCGATGGTCTGGCGGCTCAGGTTTTTCAGCATCACCACGAATTCGTCGCCTCCGAGACGGGCCACCGTGTCGCCTTCGCGCATACAGGAAATCAGCCGTTCGGCAGTTTGTTGAAGCAGCAAGTCACCCATCGCGTGGCCCAGGGTATCGTTGATCGTTTTGAAATTATCAAGGTCGATGAACAGCAATGCACCTTTTCGTCCGCTGCGCGCATTGGAAATCAATGAATGCTGAAGCCGGTCCAGCAGCAGCTGCCTGTTTGGCAGGCGGGTTAGCGGATCGTGGAATGCCAGTTGCCGGATCTGTTCTTCCGCCGCCTTGCGCTCGGTGATGTCAACGTGCGATCCGACATAATGGGTGACGCCGCCGTCAATTCCCCTGACCGCGGAGATAGTGAGCCATTTTGGATAGACCTCGCCATTTTTGCGCCGGTCCCATATTTCTCCCTGCCATCCACCGGTGCGATCAATGCTTTCCCACATCTTTCTGTAAAAGTCCGCATCGTGGCGACCCGATTTGAATATGCGGGGGGTCTGCCCCACGACTTCTTCGGTCGTATAGCCGGTACAGTTGGTAAATGCCTTGTTTATCCGCAGGATGACGCCGCATGCGTCGGTGATCATCAGGCTTTCTTGCGACTCAAACGCGGTGGCGGCGATGCGAAGATCAGTCTCCAGTCGCTTGCGTTCGCTGATGTCACGGCCGATACCCTGCACTCCGACCGGCACACCATGCCTGTGGGTCAGCGTGGTGACCAGTTCCAGGGGTATTTGCCGCCCTTGCTTGTCGGTTATTTCCAATTCATAGCGGGTCACCTGCTTGTCCCCGGCGAGTTTTGCCGCGGTCATGCGTTTCGCCAGTTCCAGGTTTTCCGGTGTCAGGATCTTGCCGATGGGGAAGTCGATCAATTCTTCGCGACTATACCCGGTCACTTCAAGCAACGACTCGCTGACCGCGGTAAACACGCCGTTGAGGTCGGTGCTGTATGCGAGGTCACCCGCATTTTCAAACAGTCTGCGGTATTTTTCCTCGCTTTCATGCAACTCCTGCCGGTATATGTTGCGCTCAGAGAGGTTCCGGAAAGAAACAAAAAAATGATTTGATCCGCGAACATATTTGATCGCGACGTCAACCTCAAAGAGGTGACCTTTCTTGTGGCGATGCCGCGATTCAAACCGGTCGTGACCCTGTGCAAGCAACTTTTCGATCCGGGCATTTACTTTGGTTTCATCATCCTGCACGTCCAGTCGGGTGACATGCATGTTTACAAGTTCGTCGACCGAGTATCCTGACATTTCCGCATAGACCTGATTTGCTTTCAGCAAATTACCTTGCAGATCGACCACCCAGTAGCCGTTGCGGGAATCATCAGTCATTCGATTGTATCGTTCTGATTCGGACACACACTCACCCCGGGAGAATTAGTTGAAGATGCTCGATATCGTCTGCTTGCCGCCACTTGGCTGGTTAACGGGATGTACACCGCAAGTGACGCGCCGTTGGATACAAAAAAACAGGCGATCCCAAGATCGCCTTTCCCATTGCACCGCTGAACCGGCTAGCGAGTCTTTTCCAGCGTGGCATCGACGGTGCAGGCCCAGTTTCCTTTTTCATTCTGTTTGCATTCGCATGGCGAGTACTTTGCCAGTTGTTCATCGTAGGTTCTTTTGATCAAGGCATCTTCCTTGGCTGTTTTGCATGCCTCGGCTTTGTTGCCGCCCGAATTCCTGTCCTTTTCATTCGTCCCCGACACGATCCTTTCCGCCATTGCATTCGACGCCGCAAATGCCAGTGCCGCTACCAGGATGTATTTCTTCATGTTCCCGCTCCCCTAAAGTCTGGATATTGAAAATCAGGTATTGATAAAGTGCTTTCCCTGAGCTCTATCATTTCCGGCGGATTTTTCACGCCGCCGGAGATATTGTTTTTATTGAGACCATCCTAACAGCGACTTTGTTAATATAGCGTTAAAATATTATATGGGAAGCGTTAAACCTTGTTGCGATTTATGGTACATATTGTCGGCGGACGTGGGGGGCTGATCAGCGCTTTCCTGTTTGTTCGGGGCGTCAATAATTCAAACGTTTGTCGCCTGATTTCAGTGCTGGCAGTAAGAAAATCGCAATAACCTTACCCAAACATGAACTACTGTCATTACCTCCCGGTTCCTCCCTGTTAAACTTTGCCCATTTCCCACTTAAGGAGTACTCGTTCATGAAAGCCTTTTTAGCGATCTGCCTGATGGTCTTTGCGACGTTCGTTTGGGCAGAAGACAAGCCTGCCGCCAATCAGTCCGGCCCCGGCGTCGTTCAAGGCGAGGTGCTTGAGGTGCAGAACGTCGCGAATTTCACCTACCTCCGCCTCAAGACCCAGGACGGCGAGATATGGGCGGCTGTCATCAATGCGCCAGTCAAGCCGGGTGCCAAAGTCACGATCGAGAACGCGATCGTCATGAAAAACTTCGAAAGCAAGACACTGAAAAAGACTTTCCCGTCAATCGTGTTCGGATCACTGGGCGGCTCGGCAGGCAGCGCTGCAAGCCCGCATGGAGTGGCCATGTCGGGAGAAAACGCAATGAGCGGATCTGCCATGAGCGGTTCAGCGATGGGCGGGTCGGCAATGAGTGGTGCAACGGATGGTGCAACAGGAAGCGGACATGCACTGGGCACAGCCTATGCCACCATTCCCGCCAAGAAACTCGACACGATCAATGATGAGCATATCTCCAGGGCCAAGGGAGCGAATGCCAAATCCGTCGCTGAAATCATCAAGCAGAGGGTCGCCCTCAAAGGCAAAACGGTCGTGGTTCGCGGCAAGGTCGTTAAATACAATGCGGGCATCATGGGCAAGAACTGGATCCATTTGCGCGATGGTTCCGGGTCTGCTGCAGACGACACCAACGACATTCTCGTGACGAGTACGAACGAGACCAAGCTCAACGATGTTGTGACAGTCAGGGGAGTTGTACACAACGACGAGGATTTCGGTGCAGGCTATGCCTACAAGGTGCTCATCGAGGATGCGACGCTGCAGTAACATAGGATGCGGGTGAAAAGAGGCGGCCATGCGGTCGCCTTTTTTAATAGTGCTCCATCCTCCCTGTCAGTTTGCGATCGCGTGGCTTGCAATACGCGGAATCACTGTCTCTTGAGCGACGCTTCGAATTGAGCGCCAGGTACCGGCCTGCCAAGCAGGAATCCCTGAAAATACTTGCAACCCTTGTCGATCAGAATATCCCGCTGTTCTTCCGTCTCGACCCCTTCGGCTATGACGTTCAGGTTCAGGCTCTGTGCCATCGCAATGATGGTTTGCACGATCGCCCTATCGCTGGCATTGTCTGCAATATCATGTATGAAAGACCGGTCAATCTTGATCTGCTCGAGCGGCAGCCGTTTCAGATATTGCATGGATGAATACCCGGTCCCGAAGTCGTCCAACGAGAACTGCACACCGATTTCGTTCAAGTCATTCATTGTCGCAATGGTGTCCTCGATGTTTTCTACCAGCATGCTTTCGGTCAATTCCAGCTTGAGCATTCCAGGCTCGATGCCGTGTGAGCGGACCGAATCCCGGACTTGAAGAGCAAAATCGGATTGCTGGAACTGCTTTGCACTCACATTCACGGACAGAGCCAGTTCGCATGTGAGCGCATCCTGTTCCCATGCCTTGATCTGACGGCAGGCATTTTCCAGAACCCATTGCCCGATAGGCAATATCAGCCCGGTTTCTTCTGCCAGTGGGATGAATTGGGCGGGAGCAATCAAACCTCGTTCCGGGTGGATCCAGCGGATCAAAGTCTCCGCACCGATCGGGCGGTGCAAGTAATCCATCTGAACCTGGAAGTACAAATGGAATTGTCCGGACTCAAGTGCCTTGCGCAACTCGCCCTCGAGCTTTGCCCGGGCATTGATGGCTTCCTGCATCAGCGGGTCGAAGAAGCGCAGTGTATTGCGGCCCGCCTTCTTGGCTTGATACATGGCGATGTCGGCCTGCATTATCAGCTCGTCCTTGCTCAGGCGGGTGTCTTTGAACAGCGTAGCCCCCACGCTGATGGTGCATTTGTATTGATGCAAAGCAAGCTGGAAAGGGCGGCCGAGGGCTCCGTGAATTTGCGTGCCGACGCTCTTTATCTGCTCGCCGGCCTCGATCGGTTCCTCACTCAGGTTTTCCAGTATCAAAACGAATTCGTCTCCACCAAGCCGGGCCACCGTATCCCCCTCGCGTACACATGACTTCAGGCGCTCTGCAACCTGCTGCAAAAGCGAATCGCCCATGATGTGTCCATGCGTGTCGTTGAGGGTCTTGAAATCGTCCATGTCGATCAGAAGCAGTGCCCCGTGGCGAGTGCTACGGGCGCTGGAAGCGAGAGCTTGTTGCAGACGGTCAAGCAGCAATCTGCGGTTAGGCAAACCGGTAAGGTGGTCGTGGAATGCCAGGTGCTTGATCTCCTCTTCGGATTCCTTGCGCTGCGAGATATCGATCAGGAAAGCAAAGGTCATCGGTCCATCATTAAATACCAGGCGCTTCGCCGAGATATATATCGGGAACAGGGAGCCATCCCTGCGTATGCCGATCGTTTCATACGAAGTTTCGACCTGTTCACCCAGGATTCTGCGCCTGATCCGTTCCTCGGCTTCAGCCCGGCACTGCGGCGCGATCTGGTCGGTCAAAGGATGCCCGCACACTTCATCCATGTGGTTGTAGCCGAACATCTGCAGATAGACATCATTCACTTCGACCGTCATGCCATCGCGACCGAAAGCCATGCCGATCGGTGACTGTTCAATGACTGTGCGGAACCGGGTCTCGCTTTCGCGCAGCCGATTTCTGGTTTCGCTGGTCAGGGCCACGCTCATCACGATGACCATCGTCAGCATGCCGATGGGGCCAGGTTCGACAAAATTGATGAGCGACAGCCTTGTAAGGATGCCCAGAATCGTGACAAGCAGAAATATCCCGATTGCATACAGCATGCACATGTCAGTGAACAGTCGAGATCGACTGTACTTGCTGGCCAAAGCATATATCGCATAACCAAATGCCGCGAAGACCCCGACAATCGTCATGTACGCCCAAAATCCGGTGTGGCCATTCCCGCGCGTGATAACCTCACCCCACGGAAGCTGTAACGCCTGAATCTTTTCGACGTGGTCGTACTGCAAACTGAAAGGCAGAGCCAGATTGACCACGAATAGCATGGCAAACAGCAAGCTGAATCCTGCCGGGAAGAGCCAATGATGTTTTCCCGTGTGCAGCGCAATAAACCAAAGGAACAGGATGAAAAGCAAAATCGCCGACGAGAGATTCCATTTCAGTGCCCTGACATACTCGACGGTGTCGGTCGCCTGCAGCATCTGGACATGAAAAAGGGTGAACGGGATCGCTATTGCACAAATACAGCCAAACAATACCTGCACAGGATCCCTCGGGGGGGATAGGGCATTTGAGAGGTGATGGAACGTGGCATAAACCATGATGCCGGCGAACAAGTACAAACCTGGAATTACGAGTCCGTTCATCGCTTCCCCCACAACCCTGAATTTTGTATTTATGTTCAGTATAGCTTCAAATAGTCGGCAAGCTGTATGGGGTACTTCGGGTAGTGTCCGCGCCGTGACAAGGGATATGCCGCGCATCGTAGCTCCCGTCGGTAGTCTGGCCCGGAACTGCTATCATGCAGGCTGATAGAGGGTGGGTTCAGATGGCAGCTAAAAAAATAGGTCGTTTCACGATCATCCGCGAATTGGGCAGGGGGGCACAGGGGGCGGTCTATCTCGCCCATGATCCGCAGTTGGAGCGTCAGGTGGCGATCAAGACGCTGCGTCCCGGCGCGACCCGGACTGAAAGACTGCTGCGCGAGGCACGTATCGTCAGCAAGTTGCAGCATGCCAACATCGTGCCCTTGTACGATGCGGGCGAACATCAGGGCGAAACCTATCTGGTCTGTTCCTATGTCGAAGGCGGTACGCTGGCGAAGATGCTGGAGGAAGGCGCATTGCCTCCGGTGAAGTCTGCGGAGATCGCCTGCTATCTGCTGGATGCGCTCGAATATGCCCATCAGCAAGGCGTGATGCACCTCGATATCAAACCAGCCAACATCATGATCGGGCACCGTGGTCAGCCGATGCTGATGGATTTCGGCATCGCCAGGCTGATCCAGGAGCAGAGTGAGGTTAACCGGGAGGTGGTCGGCACTCCTCAATATATGGCACCGGAGAGTATCAGCAATGCAGGGGTGAGTGCCGGCTCGGATCTGTATTCGCTCGGCATCGTGCTGTATGAGATGGTCACGGGGATCGCAGCCTTCAAGGGCGAGAATGTGATGCAGGTGCTGAACCGTGTCGCACACGAGCCTGTGGCTGCTCCCTCAGTCCACAATGCCGGAGTGGACGGGAAACTGGAAGCCATCATTCTGAAGTCGGCCGGGAAGCGCAAGGAAGACCGCTACCCGGATGCCGCCGCCATGCGCACCGCGCTGAAGGAATATCTGGGCGGGATCGGAGAGGCGGCCGCCAACGATAGCCACAGCACACTGGATTTCCTGCTGCGGCGCATGCGCAGCAAGAGCGATTTTCCCGCGCTGTCCAACATCATCACCGAGATCAACCGGATCGTGGCTTCGGAATCGGATAGTGCGAACAAACTGGCGCGCGTGATCCTGCAGGATTTTGCGCTGACCAACAAATTGTTGCGATTGGTCAACACGGTTTCGTATGGCCAGTTCGGCGGCAATATCAGCACGATTTCCAAGGCCGTTGTGATCATGGGCTTCGAGACCGTGCGCAACATCGCGATGTCGCTGATCATGCTCGAATTCATGCAAAACAAATCGTTGGCGCACCAGCTCAAGGACGAGGTGATCGCCGCGTTTTTTGCCGGTGTTGTGGCGACGCAGCTGTCCGTGGGGCGCAATATCCGCGATGCCGAGGAACTGATGATCTGCGCGATGTTCCAGAATCTCGGACGGATGCTGGTGACCTACTATTTCTTTGAAGAAAGCCAGGAGATCGCGAGGCTCATCGAGCAGGGATTGACGGAAGACCAGGCTGCGATCAAGGTGCTGGGGCTGACCTATAACGAGATCGGAACAGGGGTAGCCAGGAGCTGGAGCTTCCCGAAGCGGTTGCTTGACGGCATGGAGAAACTGCCGCAAAGCGAACCGGTGAAGAAACCCAGGACCGAGGCGGAGCACATGAAGGCCACGGTAAATATGGCGAATGAATTGTGCCTGATTGCGGCAACGACCGCGACCCAGGAGAAATCGCAGGCCTTGAACAGGCTCCGCTTGCGCTACCAGGATGCCATCGACATTTCCGAGCGTAAACTGAACGAAGCGCTGGAAAGCGGGCTAAAGGAACTGTCGCGGCGGGCGATGACGCTGGAGATCAATACGGCGCGCAGTCCGCTGGTGAAAAAGGTGCATCAATGGAGCGGACTACCTGTCGATCAACTGACTGTCGCAAACAAGGGGCCTGCCGAAGGGATGAGCGGCGTGCATGGTATCGAATCGGTTCTGGATGCAGGTGCGCAGGAAGAGGCATCGGTCAGGCCCGATCCCGAGACCGTCATGGGGGCCGGCATCCAGGATGTGACCAATTCGCTGGTGGAGGATTTCAAACTCAACGACGTGTTGCTGATGGTGCTGGAGACAATTTTTCGCGGGCTGGGATTCAGACGGGCGATCATCTGTATCCGGGACAACAAGCATAATGCCATGGTGGCGCGCATGGGGCTTGGGGAAGGGGTCGACGAGGTCATTCCGCGTTTCCGGTTCAACCTGGCATTCGAATCGGATGTGTTCCACCTTGCGATCGAGAAGGGCGCGGACATTGTCATCGAGGATCTTCGGGCAGACAGCATCGCAAACAAGATCCCGGCCTGGTATCGGGAATTGGTCGATGCGCAGAGCTTTATCCTGTTGCCTGTCGTCATCAACAAGAAGACCATAGGCCTGTTTTATGCGGACATGCAGCAGGCCAACAGCCTGAAGCTCTCCGAGCGCCAGTTGTCACTGTTGCGTACCCTGCGCAATCAGGCGGTACTGGCGATCAAACAAAAGACGTAGCGATCGGCGTCCGCGCCGCGGGAAGTCCGGGAACAATGTCGCTGCCTGTTTGCCTGCAGGTATAATGCGCCCCCTTGTTTGCGGCCGAATTCCGCATAATTTCTTTTCTGGAGTTGTCTTGTTCAAGCTGATCGGTGTCATTGCGGGTTCTATCCTTTACGGGTTCTGGGGGGCTTTGCTCGGCTTCTTCATCGGGTCATTCATTGATCGCGTGCGCGCCTATGGTTCAGGCGGCATGAACCCGTTGCAGAATGCCCTACGCCAGGCGGTGTTCCTGGAGACAGTGTTCATCTCGATGGGAAAACTGGCCAAGGCCGACGGGCATGTGTCCCAGGACGAGATCGACCATGTCGAACAGTTCATGCAGAAACTGGGCATGACGGCGGAGCATCGTTTGCGCGCGATTGCCCTGTTCAAGCAGGGGGCCGATCCCGCGTTCGACATTGCGCCGACCTATGCCAGGTTCATGAGCGTGTGCGGGCACACTAAGAACCTGAAAGACGTGCTGTTGGTGTATCTGATCGTGATGGCTCTTGCGGACGGCCATGTCCATCCGGCGGAAGAGGCGCTGCTGATCGACATCGCGGGACGTCTGGGTTACGGACGCGACACTTTCAGGCAGATGATGGATATGGTGCTGAACCAGGGGCATTTCGCCGGCGGGCAAGTCACCACTGCCGCAGCGCTGGACGATGCCTACAAGGCCCTGGGGGTGAGCAAAGAGAGCACCGATGCCGAGATCAAGCGCGCTTATCGCAAGCTGATGAGCCAGTATCACCCGGACAAGTTGATGGGGCAGGGCCTGCCGGAAGACATGATTTCAATGGCGACCGAGCAGGCAAAGGAAATCCAGGTCGCCTACGACATGGTCAAGAAAAGCAGGAATATGTGAGCGGTCTGGAATGCGGGGCACATGGCAACTTCTGAAAATTGCCAAATGCCCAGTCAGGATCTATCTTCGGGCAAACGAATAAGTCTCGTTTTGAGATGCGATGTCTACCTGCAGATTCCCGAATTTATTTATTTTGATCTGGGCAGGTTGCGGAGTCCTGTCCGCCATCATGTAAATGCCGGCGCCCGTTTCGGGATTGAAGAGCATTTTAATATCGTCCAGCTGTCCTTTTTCCTTGCCCTTGGGAGTGCTGTTGAAGAATGCAACCATATGGGCGCCTGATTTGTACATTTTCAAATCATAGTTTTCGTTGTACCAGATGCCGGACATCGGACTGGAAGACGTCTCTTTGAAGTCAGAACTTTTCTTTTCCCACAGGGGCGGAACATGGTTGATGTTTTTCAGATAAAGGCCGTTCTGCTCGTAGCGATCGTAGTTCACCGGGATCATGGTCGTCGTTGTCCCGTAACTGTTTGTGGTGCCGTAGAAAGGGCTGCCCCCGTTGTAGCCGCTGATGTATGACGTTTCCGAGGTGGGTGTGCTCATGGGCACGAAGGATGTCCGGCTCCCCTTGAATTGCGAGGTTGCCACAAACACGTCCGTGCCGATCGATTTGGCAAACTCAATCGATGCCCTTGGATCTTCATATGAGCCTGTAAATCCCGATTTGCCGATGATCAGGAAGTCGCTGAAAAGCAGGTCGTAAATATTATGGATATCGACGTTGCGGTATTCAAAGACCATGACACTGGCCGTTGCGGGATATTTTGTAGGTGAGGATTGCTGAAAAGTCTGCTGGTGCTCTAGTCCCGCGCAACCTGCCAACGAAGCCAACACCAGCAATATGATTAGTTTCTTCATTTTGTACTTCTCCTTTTGGTTGTTTGGAGCGCGCTGCATGAACTCAATCGGATAACAATAGCAGTTAGAGTCTGTACAGTATGCAAAAATCCCGACTTGGTGCAATAAACTTTTGAGTTTTATGGTTGGGTACTCCTGCAACAGACGTTGCGCAGCCGGAGATTCGCCTTTCAGCATCAACGTGGAAGAGGCTGTAATCTCGCACAATATGGCCGCCTTGTCTTGTGCGGATTCTGCTGGATTTGTCATGGATAATGCAGGTGTCCGGGAATTGACTTATGCAATTTAACCGCATATAAGTTTATCAAACATAAAGGTGACGCTGATCGAGTCGGCGTTGTTCCAATAAGTGGTAAATGGGGCGGAGTATGGGATTTGCTCGTTGAGTCGTGAGGAGGAATGCCATACATCATTAAATCTCTAGGTCTGGTCATCGCTTACCTTGCAGCAGCCAAGATTGGACTGGTGTTCGGTACGGTGAGCAGCAGTGCCATGATTTTCTGGCCGCCGGGAGGCATTGCACTCGCTGCCCTGCTGTTGGGCGGCGTTCGATTTCTTCCTCCTGTGTTTGTGGCAGCCTACCTGACTGCTGAAATGGTCGATGCGCCGGCGATCTTCGCGCTGGGATTTTCAATGGGCAGCGTGCTGGAAACATTCGCCGGATTCTTTCTGCTCCGGCGCTTTGGCAGCGTCGACCTTTCGCTCAATCGCCTGCGCGACATGGTGCTGCTGATCCTGCTGGGTGGCCTGATCCCTTCTGTCGTCAGCGCCATCCTTGTACCTTTGGCCCTGCTGAAGTCGAATATGATCTCTTCGGAGATGCTGCCCGATGTCATGTGGCAATGGTGGCGTGCCGATGTACTTGGAATCGCATTTTTCACCCCCATCGTTCTGGTATTCGCCAACAGGAAATCGAAATTCTTCAAATCCCGCAGAGCGTGGGAAATGGCAGTCCTTTGGGTGGCATCCATCGTCATCGGACAGAGCGTCTTCCTCGGCTGGCATCTGCCGGGCATTCCGCAAGACCAGCAGCTTGGTCTTACGTGGGTCTTTCCCCTGCTGGTCTGGGCGGGCCTGCGCACGGGAAGAAGAAATACTGCGCTGATCCAGTTGTTGTTCCTGTCCCAGGTGCTTGCTGGTGCCTATCAGCAAGTCGGTTATTTCTCCGATGATTTTGTCCGCTACGGCCTGGCCAATTTCTGGATGTTTGCGATGATGCTGGCCGTGGCGGGCATGGCGCTGGCGATCCTTGCCACCTTGCAGCGCAAGGCCATGCACCAGATCGCACTGAACGCCAAGGTGTCGGCGGTCAGCAATGAAGGCATTGTGATCGTGGATGCCGATGACAACATCGTTGACGTCAACCCGGCCTTTACTGTGCTGACCGGATATGCACGCGATGAAGTGCTTGGCAAAAACCCCCGTCTTCTGAAATCAGGCAAACAAAGTTCCGAGTTCTTTTCAGACATGTGGAAAGCATTGACCGAGGTCGGGCACTGGGAAGGCGAGTTATGGAACCGCCGCAAGGACGGTGTGGCCTATCTGGAAAAACTCGCGATCTATACCCTCAAGGATGAGCATGGCAAAGTTGCCAACCGCATCGGTATTTTTTTCGATATCACGCAGAGCCGGGCTGAGCAGGAAACCGTGGCCCATCATGCGCAGCACGATTTTCTGACTAACCTGCCCAATCGCATGCTGTTTCGCGACCGTTTCAAGCAGCAACTGGCAAGGGCAAAACGGAATGACAAGAAGTTTGCCGTCATCTATATCGACCTCGACAAGTTCAAGCCTGTGAACGACAAATTGGGCCACCAGATCGGGGACCAGTTGCTGGTGGCGGTCGCAGAAAGATTGAAATCGCAGGTGCGGGAGGTCGATACTGTTTCCAGATTCGGCGGGGACGAGTTTGCGATCCTGCTTTCCGAAGTCATGACCCGCAACGACGTAACGAGTCTGGCAGGCAAGATACTGTTAGCCCTGCATCTGCCATTCATTCTCGATGGCAATACGGTAATTATCTCGGGCAGCCTGGGCATCGCCATGTATCCGGACGACGGCAGCGAGATGGAAGCGATCATGAGCAAGGCTGATGCCGCCATGTACCGGGCCAAGCACAACGGCTCAAACACCTACTGCTGGTGCGGATAATATGCATGAGTAAACCATGTGTGCATCGCTTCTACTATCTGCACCCGCATAGCAAAATCTTCAATATATGTTATCCTGCTAATCGTTAGCCCCCTAACTATTATCCTGCTGACTATGGTGTTATTGAGTCAGCTATCAAGAATTTAGAATCCGGCCGGAGATTTTCGATGAAAACAAAAACTCAATTCTTCAATGCACTGGCCATCGCCGCGGCCATGTCGGTACTTGCCGCATGCGGGGCCAAAGACGGAGCAGGACAGCAGTCTCCTGCCGCCGCAGCGCCACCTCCGATGGCAGTGGATGTGGTGACTGTCGCGCCGGGTTCCGTGACGCTGACCCAGGATCTCCCCGGACGCCTGGAAGCGTATAGAAGTGCGCAAGTGCGCGCACGAGTGGATGGGATCATCGAGAAACGCCAGTTCACTGAAGGCAGCGATGTCAAGGCGGGAGATATGCTGTTCCAGATCGATCCGCGCAATTACAGGACTGCCTACGATTCTGCCAAGTCGGATGAAAGCGTGGCGCGCCAGACACTTGAACGTTACAAGCCGCTACTTGCGGCGAAAGCCGTCAGCCAGCAGGATTATGATCTGGCAGAGGCCAAGCTGAAGCAGGCGGAAGCCGCGCTGTCCAAGGCGCAACTGGATATGGAGAATACGCATGTGCCGGCGCCCATCTCGGGCCGTATCGGACGAGCACAAGTGACGGAGGGGGCGCTGGTTGGGCATGGCGAGTCCACATTGCTGGCCACCATCGAACAGGTAAATCCCATCTATGCGAATTTCACCCAGCCGGGTTCTGATCTGATGCGCCTGCAGCAGGAATTCAAGTCGGGAAAGCTGAAACATGCGGGCAGTGCACAGGTGGAGCTCGTGCTTGAAGACGGCAGCGTCTATCCCCTGCCTGGCAAACTGTTGTTTTCCAATCTTGCCGTCGACCCGAGCACGGGCAGTGTGACCCTGCGCGCCGAATTCCCCAATCCGAAACAGGAGCTGTTGCCCGGTATGTTTGCGAGCATCCGCTTGCCGGAAGGCAATGCGGACAACAGCATCAGGATACCGCAGCGTGCGGTCATGACCGGCGCGCAGGGGCAGTCTGTTCTGGTGGTCGATGACGAGAGCAAGGTTGCAGTACGACCAGTCAAGACGGGAAGCATGGCGGGCAGCGATTTCGTCATTCTGGAAGGCTTGAAGTCCGGCGATCAGGTGATCGTGAACGGCATCCAGAAAGTGCGTCCCGGATCTCCCGTGAAAGCGGTTCCGTGGAATCCGGAGGGAAATTCGCCAGCAGCGGATGCACCTGCAACTTCTGAAAAGAAATAGAGGGCATCGTGTTCGCAAAATTCTTTATTGACCGCCCGATCTTTGCCTGGGTAATCGCCCTCATTATTTTGCTGGCGGGTGGACTCTCCCTGCGCGGCCTGCCGGTCACGTCCTATCCATCGGTCGCTCCTCCGGCCTTGTCCATTACGCTCAGCTACCCCGGTGCTTCGGCGCAGGTTGTGGAAGATACGGCTGTTTCGCTGGTCGAGCAGG
>JGI20214J51650_10000624_pt1 | contig 22181 bp, 21 predicted proteins | sample WetSurMetagenome_FD_51650 | JGI IMG/M metagenome (IMG submission 51650) | reverse complement strand
GATTGATGATGAGGGTCCTGCCTCTGATGCCGACGACCGCCCTGGAAATCATGGCGGAAGGGGTTTTCAGGAGACTTGCAGCGCGCATCGCTTCAGCCATGCCCGGGACCGTGCGGTCGACGACGGCAAGAGTCGCTTCCGGAGTCACGTCCCGGGGGGCAACCCCCGTCCCGCCTGTGGTCACGACCAGGGCGACGCTTCTCTCCTCGGCACACCTCACCAGTTCTGCCGAAATCGCATCGACTTCATCAGGAATAATCGCCCGGTGCTTCACCTCGTAGCCATCCTTCCGCAACCGTTCGCTTAAAACCTCGCCCGAGCGGTCCTCTCGCTCGCCCCTGGCGCCTCGGTCGCTGATCGTGATGATCGCTGCGGTTCTATCGCAAGCGACCTGAAGCTCGCTCCCTGTCGCAAAAGCATCTTCCGGCATCGCTCAATATCTCCGCAGGATCAATCGGCGTGCCGCATGAGCCACCGCCACCGGCACATCTTTACTCTTTGCGATCTTTGACAAATCTTCAGGCAAGAGGGTCGAGAGGAACTTGGTGGCAATCGACAGTTCGGTCTTGGGATTACAGGCCAGACCCAGCCGCACGGGATAGTACTTGGTCCACTCGCGACCCTCGGAAATCCGTCGCAATACCTCTTCATCGGAACCTCTGGACCATGCAAGGACCGCTACTTCGGCTTGGGTTATACGAGGGTTCTCGATGAGGGATAGCTGCACCAAGCGATTGGGGTCGTGAATCAACAGGGTTCGGCCCTCCTTATCGCACTTCATGGCGAAGCGAACCCGCTCCATCAGCGTCATCTTCTTGACCATCTGGACAAGTGATTCCGCCTTCGCCTCCGAATCCTTCTCTCCAACTACTTCCTGCCCGCCGTCCTGGTCCGTGCGTCCCTTTTCGATGGCAGACCTCCATGAAAGCTATTTTTCCTCTTTCGAAGCGGCGATGATCTTTTCCTGGAGTGGGCCGGGAACTTCCTCGTAATGTGAGACCTTCATCGTGAACATGCCGCGCCCTGCGGTCATCGAGCGCAGGTCGGGAGCGTATTTGAGCACTTCAGCCAGAGGGACATTGGCACGAATTATCTGTTTTTTGCCTTTGCTCTCCATCCCCAAGACTCTGCCCCGGCGGGAGTTCAAGTCGCCAATCACATCCCCCATACAGTCATCGGGGACGGTGATTTCCATCACCATGATCGGCTCGAGGAGAGTTGGTTTGGCTTCCATCACTGCCTTTTTGAAAGCCATGGAACCGGCGATTTTGAACGCCATTTCCGATGAATCCACCGCATGGTAGGAACCATCCACAAGGTCCACCTTGAAGTCGATGACCGGGTATCCGGCCAGCGCTCCTTCAAGGGACGCCTCGGCGATACCCTTCTCCACAGCCGGTATGTACTGTTTAGGAATCACCCCGCCAACGATCTTATCGAAGAACTGAAACCCTTCGCCTTTGGGGAGAGGCTCCATTTCGATGGTGCAGTCCCCGTACTGGCCCCGACCACCCGACTGTTTCTTGTACTTCCCCTGGATCCTCGTTTTGCCCTTAATGGTTTCCTTATAAGAAACCTTAGGGGGTCGAAGATTCACCTCAACGCCGAACTTCCGCTTGAGCTTTTCCACGGTCGCTTCGATGTGGATCTCGCCCATCCCCGAAAGGATCATTTCCCGAGTCTCTTCGTTGCGGTCGAGTCGCAGGGTCAGATCCTCTTCCATCAATCGTGTAAGGGAGGAAAAGATCTTTTCTTCATCGCCCTTGCTCTTCGGTTCCACGGAGAGGGAATAAATCGCCGGAGGCAGTTCGACGGCCTTAAAAATAATCGGAAATTTTTCCGAACAAAGCGTATCTTGCGTGGTTGTCTCTTTCAGTTTGGCAATGGCGACAATATCACCGGGACCGGCATTTTGTATCTGTTCCTGGTTCTTGCCCTTTAACCGGAGGAGTTGACCAAAACGCTCTCTCGCCTGTTTGGTGCAATTATAAACGGCGGAATCGGGGCTCAAGGAACCGGAAAAAATCCGGATTACCGAGAGGCGTCCGGCGTAGGGATCGCTGATCGTCTTTATGACCAAAGCGCTGAACGGGCCATCGGGATCCGGTTCCCTGGCAACCTCATCTGTTTTGCGGGGAAGGGTCCCTCTCACGGGTCCTCGATCGATGGGAGAAGGCATATAATTCACAATAAGGTCCAGCAATGGCTGGATTCCGACATTGAGCGGGCCGGACCCGCAGACAACGGGAACGAGCTTGCCCGACACGACGGCTTTCCTCAAACCATCCAATAGTTCCTCGGGAGTGAGACTGCCCTCCTCCAGATATTTCTCGAGCAAATCGTCATTGGATTCTGCAACGCGCTCGACGAGTTCCTCTTTGAAAGCATCCAGCCGTGATTTGAGGTCGCCCGGAACGTCCTGCAGCTCAAATTGACCACTGTCTCCCTTCGTGTAGAGACAGGCCTTTTCATTGAGGATATCCACCACCCCTTTGAAGTTTTCTGCCGCTCCTATCGGCAATTGAAGAGGCACGCAGGTTTTCCCGAAGTTGTTTTGGATGTCTTCCACGGTCTTGAAGAAATCGGCGCGTTCGCGGTCCATCTTGCTGATAAAGATCATTCTGGGCTGCTCGAACTCGTCGGCAAATTCCCAAACTTTCTCGGTCTGCACGCGGACTCCGTCAATCGCGTCGACCAGCACCAGCACCGCATCCGCTCCCTGCATCGAGGTCTTGGTTTCGGCGATGAAGTTGAAATCACCCGGGGTGTCCACGATGGTGAGTTGATGCTTTTTCCAGCTGAGAGTATTGAAGGCCGTACTGATGGTGATCTTGCGTTTCACTTCTTCCGGTTCATAGTCCATGACGGAGATACCCTCGTCAACCTTGCCGAGGCGAGTCGTGACTCCGCCATTGAACAGCATGGCTTCAGCCAGGGAGGTTTTGCCTGCTCCGCCATGGGAAATGATGGCGAAAGTCCGAACTTTGGAGACATCCTCTTTCATATCTCTTCCTTTCTATGAACATTGCGGCAAAATGCGCGAAATCGTGCCGTGCCAGGAAAAACACAAGGATGCAAAATAGGGCAAATGGGAAACTGAAGTCAAGATAATTCACGCTGATATCAAGCCGGGAAGCACAGTTATCGAGACTTTGTCATTGATTTTTCTGTTCTCTGTGTTAGTTAGTTTGGTTCTCACAATTCTCGCCAATCTCGCGGATTGCGAGTTGCGGGTTCCCGTCCCCCGCCGTGCTCCCCGCTTAAGCTTGTCCCCGCAGGCTTTAGGCGGGGAGCCTGCGGGGCAAGCTCTGGCCGGAGTCCAGGACTTCAAAAAAACTGGATTTCACCTCGGACCTGATCCGGGGATGCTGGAATGACGAAGGAGAGATTTCATGCTTTGCTGTGACCCACGGGGTCATGTGGGTTTTCAGCAATTCGGTGAATGTCGGTTCAAGGAGAGGTCTAGTGGCTAGTGGTCTGGTTGAATTTCGACACACGGTTTGAAAAGTTGAGGATATGAAAAAGCCGGTTCCTGCCCGGGAAGTGACGCGGGTCGTTGAGACACAGCTCTCCCTGGAGCAGTCGAAAACGCTGTTTCTGGACTATCTCCGCCATGAGCGCAGCTTGAGCGAGGAGACCTCTCGCGCATATGCAAGCGATCTTGAGCAGTTTCATCGCTATCTCCGAAAGAAGACGCAAAGCGAACCTATTCGTCTATCTGAAATCACACCCGACTTGATCCGTGGGTTTTTTGCGGCTATTCACAAGGATCTGAAGAATACGAGTCGTGCCCGCAAGCTGTCGACGTTGCGATCGTTCTACAATTATCTGGCCGATCGTGGCTGGCATTACGAAAACCCGGCGCAACAGGTGGCTTCTCCCAAAATCAGACCGAAGATCCCGGCTTTTCTCGATGTGGACGATGTTTTTCATTTTCTGGACTCCCTGCAGCGTGCTGCCATGCAGCCGGAAAGCACCTGGCGTAGACTTCGCAACTGGGCCCTTTTCGAATCCCTCTATTCCATAGGGGCACGGGTTAGCGAATTGGTCGGTTTGAACCGGACAGACATCGATTTTGACCAAGGCTTGGTGAGAATTCTCGGCAAGGGGAAAAAGGAACGCGTGGTCCCCGTCGGAAAGAAGGCGGTGGAAGCCCTTCGAATCTATCTTTCAGCCGTTGATACCCGGTTTGCTCAGGCCAGGACCGAAAAAGCTTCCCCTATTTTTCGAAACGCCGCCGGAAGCAGACTGACAGCCCGTTCGGTACACCGGATTTTACGGACCGAACTTCGACGATGCGGGCTGTGGCAGCAGCTCAGCCCCCATGGCTTGCGCCACACCTTTGCCACCCACCTGCTCAATTCCGGGGCCGATCTTCGGGCAATTCAGGAAATGCTTGGCCATTCCGCACTCTCAACAACGCAGCGTTACACTCACGTCCACCTCGATCAACTGATGAAGACCTACGATGCCGCCCATCCGCGCAGTCGTAGAACAACCTAGCTTTTACTCGAATGCGGGAGAAGAGGATACCCATGAAAAGCAAGCTCATTCACGGAACGACGGTTTTTGCGATCCGCAAAGACGGGCACGTGATTATGGCTGGAGACGGACAGGTGACCCTGGGCGATACCGTGATCAAACATCAGGCGAGGAAAGTCCGCAAGATGTATCACGACAAAATCCTGGCCGGTTTCGCCGGATCCACCGCCGATGCCTTCACACTCTTTGAAAGGCTCGAAGGGAAACTCGAACAATTCAACGGCAATCTAAAGCGGGCAGCCGTCGAGCTTGCCAAGGACTGGCGCATGGACCGGGCTTTACGCCGCCTGGAAGCCATGCTGGTAGCGGCCGACGGCAATGACTGTTTTATCCTGAGCGGAACGGGGGACGTGATCGAACCCGATGACGGCATCGCTGCCGTCGGCTCCGGCGCTCCCTTTGCCCTTGCCGCAGCGCGCGCGCTCCTGGCCCACACACAGCTCCCCCTGCGCAGCATTGCCGAGGAAGCCATGAGCATTGCGGCGTCCATTTGCATCTACACGAATAAGGAATTCACTTTCGAGGAGCTTTGATCCAATGCAACAACCGTTGACTCCAGTAGAAATCGTCCGGGAATTGGATAAATTTATCATCGGCCAACACGAGGCCAAACGGATGGTTGCCATCGCCCTCAGAAACCGCTGGCGCCGCCAACAGGTCCCGGAACACCTCAGGGATGAAATCGCCCCTAAAAATATTATTATGATCGGACCGACCGGTGTCGGGAAGACTGAAATTGCCCGTCGCCTCGCGCGCCTGGCACAGTCTCCTTTTCTTAAGATCGAGGCCAGCAAATTCACCGAAGTCGGCTATGTCGGACGGGATGTGGAATCGATGGTGAGAGACCTTATGGAATTGGCGGTCAGTATGGTCCGGTCCGAAGAGCTGGAGACCGTGAAACTCAAAGCCGAAGAACTGGCCGAAGAGAAACTGCTCGACATTCTATTGCCGCCCAAACGACAGCAGGAAACCAAAGATAAGCTCATCGAAGCTCCCGGCGAAGTCAAAGCGGCCCAGGAAGAAGCGGAACAGGCCGACTCGACCCGGGAAAAACTGCGAAAGCTTTTGAAACAAGGCTCTCTCGACGACCGTTATGTGGAACTCGATGTCCCCGATCGCAATTTCCCGATGATTGAAATTTTTGCCGGCACGGGCATGGAGGATATGGACTTTAACCTGCGTGACATGCTTGGCTCCATGCTTCCGCAGCGCACCAAACGGCGTAAGGTCAAAATCCCCGAGGCCCGGGAAATCCTCATTCAGCAGGAATCGCAGCGCCTGATCGATATGGACAAGGTGATCAAGCTAGCCATCGAGCGAGTCGAGCATTCCGGGATCATATTCCTGGACGAGATCGACAAAATCGCCGGGCGTGAATCGGGCAGAGGCCCTGATGTTTCGCGAGAAGGGGTCCAGCGGGACCTCCTCCCCATTGTGGAAGGTTCAACCGTGACGACCAAATACGGAATGGTCAAAACGGACCACATCCTCTTCATTGCTTCCGGAGCTTTTCACATATCGAAGCCCTCCGACCTCATCCCTGAACTCCAAGGCCGATTCCCTATACGCGTCGAACTGACGTCGCTGAGCAAGGAAGACTTCATTCGCATCCTCAAAGAACCTGAAAATGCCTTGATTGTGCAGTATGAGTCCCTTCTGGCGACCGAGGAGGTGACCCTGGTCTTCGCGGATGAGGCGATTGAAGAGATTGCCGAACTTGCCTATCAGGTTAACGCCCGAATGGAAAACATTGGAGCGAGAAGGCTTCACACCATTATGGAAAAGCTGCTCTCGGAGATCTCCTTCAATGCCCCGGACCTCAAAGGGCAGACCATCCCCATTACCAGGGACTATGTCCGAGAGACGCTCGAAAACATAATCAAAGATGAGGATTTGAGCCGATACATTCTTTAACAGGCACAGAGGAAAGATGCTATGGAAGATGTGCAGTTGTCCTGTCAAGAGAACATCTTTGGCACTTATGCCCGACACCCGGTGGTTTTTGAGCGGGGCAAAGGCACGAGATTGTGGGACCAGACCGGCAAGGAATATCTGGACTTCCTGGCGGGGATCGCCGTGTGCAACCTGGGCCATTGCCATCCCGAATTGACCGCCGTTATGTGCCGGCAGGCAGATACTCTGGTGCACGTCTCCAATCTCTTTTACACCCGCCCGCAGGTGGAGTTGGCAGCCGAATTGACACGACTCTGCTTTGCGGATAAGGTATTTTTCTCCAACAGCGGGGCGGAAGCAAACGAAGCCGCCTTAAAGCTTGCCCGCAAATACAGTAAGGACCGCTACGGCGCCGGTCGATTCCACATCATCAGTATGAAGGAATCGTTCCACGGCCGCACTCTGGCCACCCTATCCGCCACTGGCCAGGAGAAGGTCCATAAGGGATTCGAGCCGCTGGTCGGAGGGTTCAACTTTGTAGACTTCAATTCTGCAACGGCGGTGGAAAAAGCGATTACGGACAGGACCTGTGCCATCATGGTCGAACCCATTCAAGGCGAGGGAGGCATCAACTTCCCCGCTCCGGGTTATTTGGGTGAACTCAAGGAACTCTGTCGCAGGTATGACTTGCTCCTTATTTTCGATGAGGTTCAGGTCGGGATGGGCCGCACGGGGACCCTCTTTGCCCACGAACAGGAGGGGATCGCTCCGGACATCATGACGCTGGCAAAGGCCTTGGGCAACGGCCTGCCCATCGGCGCCATGCTTGCCACTGATCGGGTTGCGGAAGCTTTTGTTCCGGGCAGCCACGCAACGACTTTCGGCGGGAATCCGCTGGTTACCTCGGTGGCACTGCGCGCATTGCAGCTGATTTCCGCTCCTCCCTTTCTGGCGAGAGTAAAGGAGCTCGGCAATTACTTCATTGCCGGCCTCGAGAGTCTCCGCCTGCGCCACCCCTTGATCAAGGAAGTGCGCGGCCGCGGGCTGATGGTGGGCATGGAACTCGAAGTCCCGGGGGCCAAGTTCGTGGAACGCTGCCTTGAAAAAGGCGCTGTCATCAACTGCACCCATGACACCGTGCTCCGCTTTGTGCCGGCCTTGGTGGTAGAGGAATCGGAAATAGACCGATTGATTATGATTCTGGATGAGGTTTTAAAAGAGTAAGGAATCTTATGGGGGAAAAGTCCTGGCAGGGACGCTTTGAGCAGCCGATGAACAAGCAGGTGGAAGAATTCACCGCATCGGTTCACTTTGACAGGCGGCTCTATCGCTACGATATCGAAGGCAGTATCGCTCACTGCCGCATGCTCGCCGCATCCAAAATCATCTCGGATGAGGATGCCTCCCTGATTGTTGCGGGCCTGGGAGAGATCCAACGTGAAATCGAACGGGGGGAGATGGAGTTGACCTCCGCCCAGGAAGACATCCATATGGCCGTCGAGCAGCGCTTGATCCAGAAGATCGGTGAGGTCGGCGGCAAACTCCACACCGCAAGGAGTCGCAACGATCAGATCTGCCTCGACATGCGGCTTTACCTGCGCGACCTGTTGCACCAGTGCCGGGCACTCCTCCTTGAAATGCAAAAAGTCCTGGTTTCCCTGGCCGAACAGAACCTCGGCGTGATCATGCCGGGTTTTACCCACTTGCAGCACGCACAACCGCTCCTGCTCTCCCATCACCTTATGGCTTATTATGAAATGTTCGGGCGGGATGATGAGCGGTTCGAGGGCTGTCTCCGGCGTACCGACGTGTTGCCCCTGGGGAGCGCGGCCCTTGCCGGAACGACCCTTCCCATCAATATGGAATGGACGGCGCAGTACCTGCGTTTTCCACGGATTACCGAAAACAGCATCGACGCGGTCAGTGACCGGGACTATCTCATCGAATTCAATGCCGCTGCAGCCATTCTCATGATGCATGTCAGCAGGATGGCGGAAGAGTTGATTCTGTGGTCGACTAGTGAGTTCGCCTTTATTGACATCAGCGACGCTTTCTGTACCGGGTCAAGCATCATGCCTCAGAAGAAGAACCCCGATGTCCCTGAACTCATGCGTGGAAAGACGGCCCGTGTTTATGGCAATCTTATGGCCCTACTGACCCTCGCGAAAGCCCTTCCCCTTGCCTACAACCGGGATTTGCAGGAAGACAAAGAACCGGTATTCGATACCGCCGATACGATTGTCAGCACGCTGCGCCTTCTCGCACGACTGCTTCCGGAAGTGAGGTTTAAAAGAGAACGCATGGCAATGATGGCTGCCGAGGGCTTCACCCTGGCCACGGACTTGGCTGACTATCTGGTTCGAAAGGGTGTCCCGTTTCGCAAAGCACACCATGTGGTGGGACAAATTGTCCAGCACTGCCTTCGCCATAACCGGGAACTGCAGCAGTGCAGTCTTGACGAACTCCGGTCTTTTCATAAGGCCTTCGACCACGACGTCTTTCCCTTTCTCGATATGGACAGTGTTATCGATCAGAGAACCTCGTTGGGAGGAACGGCGTCCTCCCGGGTCCGCGAGGCCCTGCTCCGAGCCAACGCGGAACTGCAGACCAAAGAGCAGGCCTTAAAGGCTGTACCATAAATTCACATGCGGAATGAGATGGGCATGGTTACCTATATGCGTTTTGGTAAGGATTATACCCGCCTTGCAGGCGTTGTACCGGTTCTCTTCCTGGGGGTGCTGCTTTCGGGATGCGGAGTCAAGACCTACCCGAAACCGATCCTCCCGGAACAAATCCCTCAGATCCAGGATTTGAAGACTCAAGTCCGACTCAAAGCGGTGGAGGTTACCTGGTCCCTTCCGGAGCAACTCCATGAATCCCTTAGAGACACCGGATATACCTTGGCCATTCTGCGAAGCGAGCTGAACTGGGGAAACCGCGGCTGTCCGGACTGTCCCGTGTCAGGGCAGCAGGAAGTCCTTGCCCTTGATCCCATGAATCCTGCTCCGGCGATCCGAGAGGGCAACGTTTTTACCTGGGTGGACTTGAGCGTGTCGGCACAGCACGCCTACCGGTATCAGGTTGTCGTCCGGGACCAGAGAAAACACCCTCTGTCCTCCTCAAACCTTTCCGTGGCAAAGGTCCTTGCGCCGCCGCCGCCGCTGAAGAGCCTCACGGCGGCACCGGAACCGCGCGGTGTCGCCCTGCTCTGGAAGGCAACCCCACATAAAACCAACCAGGGCCAAGTTTCCCCTGGAGAAGTCCAGTTTTTGGTGGAACGCCACGGCCAGGATGAAACCTGGGAAAGACTTTCGGCTGTGCCGGTTAAGGGAACCACCTTCCTGGATTCAGCCGTGGCATCCGCACAGACCTATGACTATCGCGTTACTCCGGTCTATCTTTTCGAAGATACCTTGATCCTGGGAGAACCCTCGGTTTTCCTCCAGGCCAGAGCGCCCGATGCCGTGCCCCCACCGCCCCCTCTCAACGTTTGGGTTATTCCGGTGAAGGGAGCCCTGGAGGTGCACTGGCTAGCCAGCGAAGGCAAGGCCGAGGGGTATCAAGTCTACCGACGGGAGGGCAAAGAGATCATTCGTTTGACCGCTGCCCCGGTTAAGAACCCTCCGTATCTTGATTCCACGGTCAAAAAGAACGTGATTTACTCCTACGCCGTATCTGCCGTGGGCAACCAGGCGGGCAAACGGGAAGGACTGGTATCCAAGTGGGTTGAAATCAGGAGTTTGATGATCGATCGCTGACGTTTGCGGGTTGCGTTTTCTAAAGATCCAACCCATATCTTCATGGTTCGCGGGTGCCGCCTTGGAATGACAATTTTTACTAAATTTCCACAACCGTCACCCCGGCATGCTTCTGGCCGGGGTCCAGGTCTTTAAAAGAAACTGGATTCCAGCCAGAAGCATGCTGGAATGACGAAGGAGGGATTTCATCCATTCGTTGTGACCCGTCGGGTCATGAAGGTTAGAGAGAATCATGCACCATTTTGACTACCGACAGGAAGAACTTTACTGCGAGAATGTCGCACTGCGCAAGGTGGCGGAGTCGATTGGAACACCCAGCTACATCTACAGCCACGCAACCCTGCAGCAACACTACACCGTTTTCGATGAGGCTTTCGCCGAGGTCCCGCACCTCATCTGTTTTTCCGTGAAGTCCAATTCCAACATCGCGATCCTCAATCTTCTCGGCTCGCTTGGCGGAGGGGTCGACATTGTCTCGGGAGGAGAACTTTTTCGCGCCCGCAAGGCAGGCATCCCGGCCGATCGGATCGTTTATTCCGGGGTCGGAAAAACCGTGGATGAGATCGATTATGCCCTAAGCGAGGGCATTCTGATGTTTAACATCGAATCGACTCAGGAGCTCGACGCCATCGCTGCACGCGCCAAATTCCTGGGGCGAAAAGCGCGTGTTGCCCTTCGCGTCAACCCCGACGTCGACCCGAAAACTCACCCGTATATCTCCACGGGAATGAAGAAGAACAAGTTCGGGATCGATATCGATAATGCCATAAAGGCTTACGAGCAGGCGCGAGATCTCGACCACATTGAAATTCTCGGTGTGGATTGCCACATCGGCAGCCAGTTGACGGAGATTGCGCCCTTTGTTGATACGCTGCGGCGCCTTCGCGTGCTCATTGATCGCCTGGAAAGGATCGGCATACCCGTTCGTTATCTCGACCTTGGGGGCGGTCTCGGGATCGTCTATGATCAGGAGGAACCCCCTCATCCGCGCGAATACGCTCAGGCAATCCTCCATGAACTCAATGGGCTATCTTGTACCTTGATTTTCGAACCGGGTCGCGTTATCGTCGGCAACGCTGGTGTTTTGCTCAGCAAGGTTCTCTACACCAAGAAAACCGCGGTCAAAAATTTTATTATTATCGATGCCGGGATGAACGACCTCCTCCGTCCGAGTTTTTACGGTTCGTACCACCAGATCAAGACGGTGCGAAAACCCGGCATCGAGACTCAGATTGCGGACGTCGTGGGCCCGATCTGTGAATCGGGAGATTTTCTGGCTCGCGATCGAGAATTGCCGGAGGTGAAGGCGGGCGATTACCTCGCCGTCATGAGCGCCGGGGCTTACAGCTTTTCCATGGGCTCCAATTACAATTCCCGACCGCGTCCCCCGGAGGTCCTCGTCAAAGGGGACGAGTTTTTTATCATTCGCAAACGCGAGACGTGGGACGACCTGGTCCGGGGAGAATCGATTCCCGGTTTTTAACGCTATGGAGCTTTATTAAACGATGACAAGCATGGACAATCCTATCCCCTTCTGCAAGATGACCGGTAGCGGCAATGATTTTATCATCATTGACAACCGGTCCTTGCTCATCGATGCAGACCGCTGTCACGATCTGGTGCGCTCTGCCTGCCGCAGAAAGCTTTCGGTCGGGGCCGACGGTCTCATTCTTATCGAAAACGATGCCGAGGTTGACTTCAAGTGGCGATTCTTCAACGCGGACGGCAGTGAGGCGGAGATGTGCGGAAACGGCGCCCGCTGCGCGGCACGATTCGCCTATCTTAAGGGCATCGCGCCCGGCCAAAAGATGGCCTTTCGCACACTGGCCGGCATCATTCAGGCAGAAATCAAAGGGAAGAAAGCAAAAGTTCGTGTGACTGCTCCCCATAGTCTGAAAGCGGATATCTCTTTACAGCTGGAAAACCGTTCCCTTTCTCTTCACTCCATCGACACCGGCGTCCCTCACGTGGTTCACTTTGTCGCCGACCAAGCGGCACTGGAAACGATCGATGTGTTCCGCCTCGGTCGTGGTCTTCGTTATCATCCTCAATTCCAACCCGCTGGAACGAATGCCAATTTCGCTGTGGTTCTTGACCCCCATCATATGGCCGTGCGCACTTACGAGCGCGGCGTGGAAGCAGAGACCCTCGCCTGCGGGACCGGTTCCATTGCTTCCGTGCTGACCGCAGCGGCGAAGAACCTGGCGGCATCTCCCGTAGAAGTGCTGACTCAAAGCAAAGAAACCCTGACCATCCATTTTGAACAGACCCAAGGCCTGCCGGAATTTGCTGAAGTCTACCTGGAAGGAGATGCCAAAGTCGTTTACGAAGCGAAACTCTGGGATGAAACTCTTGGAAAATGAGGGAGAGCGACATGTTTGAAGGCGCAATGGTGGCTATTGTAACGCCATTTAAAGATGATCGGGTTGACGAAACCTCGCTGCGGCAGTTGATTGAGTTTCAAATTGCCAACGGTACGCGCGGCATTATACCTTGCGGGACCACGGGGGAATCGGCGACCCTTTCCTTCCAGGAGCACGAACGGGTCGTAGAAATCACGATTGACCAGGTGAAGAAGCGGGTGCCCGTTATCGCCGGGACGGGATCCAACAATACCGTGGAAGCAATCCGGCTGACTCAGCATGCTAGGAACGCCGGAGCAGACGGCGCGCTGATGATCAGTCCCTACTACAATAAGCCCACTCAGGAGGGCCTTTACCGCCATTTTAAGGCTGTCGCCGAAAAAGTGGATATCCCGATCATTCTATACAACATCCCGGGCCGCACGGCCGTCAACATGGAGCCGAGCACCATCGCCAGGCTGGCAAAGATTGACAACATTGTCGGCATTAAGGAAGCCGCCGGCAGCATGAAACAGATTACGGACATCATCGCTCTTTGCGGCGAAACCTTTTTGGTGCTCTCGGGAGAGGATTACCTGACCTACCCCCTGCTCTGCGTCGGAGGCAAAGGGGTCATCTCGGTGGTCTCCAACATTGCTCCCCGCGATATGGCGGATCTTTGCAGTCTGTGCCTCGATGGGAAATTCGCTGAGGCGCAAAAATTGTACTACCGGCTGCTGCCGCTCTGTCATGCCCTGTTCTATGAAACCAACCCGGCGCCGGCTAAAGCAGCGCTGATGATGATGAAAAAGATCGCCAGTGACGAAGTTCGTCTGCCTCTGGCGCCCATGTCGGAAGCCAACCGTGAAAAGTTACGCGGTGATTTGCAGGCCTACGGTCTGCTCTGAAAAGTTCCGCGTTGCGGGTTGCGGGTTCGTCCCGCCCCTTTCGATGGTTCGGGGAGTCCCCGAGGGACATGAGTTACTGCTTTAAGAGGAGCCTATGATGGTTAGAGCAGCGGTGGCCGGCATTGGCGGCAGGATGGGTTCGAGGATTGCCCAGCTCGTTCGAGACACCGAGGGCATCGAGCTGGTTGGGGCTTTCGAGCATCCCGCGCACCCTGCTGTGGGGAGTGACATCGCCGAGATAATAGGGGGAGCGCCAACAGGAAGAACCGTTTGCGGGAGCATGCAGGAAGCCATTCGGGAAGCAGACGTAGTTATCGATTTTACCAATGCCGCGGCCTCTCTTGGGCATCTACACGTCGCTGCGGCAAGCAAAATCGCCATGGTTGTGGGCTCCACAGGCTTCGACGCTAAACAAATGGAGCAGGCGCGTGAGTTGAGCAGGAATTTTCCCGCGGTGCTGACCCCCAACATGAGCATGGGAGTCAATGTGCTCTTTAAGGTCGTAGCTGATGTCACCCGCATGCTCGGCAGCGCCTTCGACGTTGAAATTGTGGAGGTGCACCATCGGCTCAAAAAGGACGCCCCGAGCGGCACTGCTCTCAAATTGGCCCAAATCGTGGCCGGAGCTCTCGACCGCGAGCTAGATCAGGTCGGAGTGTACGCACGGCATGGCTTGATCGGGGAACGAACTGATCAGGAAATCGGGATTCAGACGCTTCGCGGAGGAGACATCGTAGGCGAACACACGGTGTTGTTTGCCGGCATGGGCGAGAGAATAGAACTCAGCCATCGCGCCCACAGCCGCGACAATTTCGCCCGCGGTGCCCTTCGCGCTGCCTTGTGGGTAGTGCACCAACCACCCGGACTGTATGACATGCAAAATGTGCTGGGGATTTAGAATCGGAGGTATGAATGCGATTCGCGAAAGCAGGACGACTGGAGCAGCTTCCCGCTTATCTTTTTCAAGAAATCGATCGTTTAAAGGCAGAGCTGGTCGCCAAGGGTGTTGATGTCATCAATTTGGGAGTGGGGGATCCGGACCTTCCCACCCCCGGGCACATCATTCGAAAACTCCAGGAAACCGTGGAGGACCCATCAACCCATCAATATCCGTCCTATTCCGGAATGAACGATTTCCGGATAAGCGTCGCCGCATGGTACGAACGTCGCTTCGGCGTGACGCTGGACCCACTTAGCGAGGTGTTGACCCTCATCGGCTCCAAGGAGGGGATCGCGCATTTTCCCCTGGCTTTCATCAACCCCGGCGATCTGGCTTTAATCCCGACCCCCGCCTATCCCGTATACCACGCGGCAACCCTTTTTGCCGGAGGCGAATCCTATTTCGTGCCGTTGGTGCGTGAGCACAACTTTCTGCCGGACCTCGACGCCATTCCTTCTGACACCGCGCGCCGTGCCAAAGTGATGTTCATCAACTACCCGAACAACCCCACCGGCGCCACGGCTGACTTCGGTTTCTACGAAAGCGTGCTGGCTTTTGCCCGACAATACGATCTCATCGTCTGTCATGATGCGGCCTACAGTGAAATGGCCTTTGACGGCTACCGTCCCATGAGCTTTCTCGAAATTCCCGGGGCCAAAGAAGTTGCCATTGAATTTCACTCGCTTTCCAAGACCTATAACATGACCGGCTGGCGGCTCGGCTTTGCCGTGGGTAACGCCAAACTCATCGAAGGTTTGGGACAGCTCAAAAGCAACATCGATTCCGGCGCTTTCAATGCCGTTCAGTGGGCGGGCATCGCGGCCCTTGAGGGGGACCAGGAGTGTGTCCGATCGATGCAGCGCACCTACCAGGAGAGGCGCGATGTGCTCATTGCAGGGCTGCGTCGCGCCGGCCTCGATCCCATGGTTCCCAAAGCTACTTTTTATGTCTGGTGTCCCACCCCGCATGGTTTCACTTCGTCTGCTTTCACCTCTCTATTGCTAACCGAATGCGGGATCGTCACTACTCCAGGCAGTGGCTTTGGTGCGCCCGGGGAGGGCTACATCCGCTTGGCCCTGACCGTTGGCAAAGAGCGGATTGCCGAGGCTGTGGAGCGCGTTCAAAAGTTGTCATTCTAAGATGGAGCGGGTTCTGATCGGCTTGGGGAGTAATCAGGGAGATTCGGTGCAGATCTGTCTTGCCGCAATCCAGCGCTTGGCCGACCATCCGCAGGTGAAGTTGGTCAAGAGGTCCTCGTTCTACCGTACGGCGCCCCTGTTGTTCACCGATCAACCCTGGTTCATCAACAGCGTTGTGCTGTGCGAAACGGACTTGCGCCCGAAGGAACTGCTCGCCCTAATCCATCAGATTGAACGCGATTTCGGCCGCATCCGGCAAGCACGCTGGGGCCCGAGGACGCTTGACCTGGATCTCCTGGCCTTTGGTGACCATCACCTCGACCTGGCATCACTCACCATACCCCACCCGCGCCTTCACCAACGACGCTTTGTTTTGGAGCCACTGCTGGAAATCGACCCGGACTGGGTGCACCCGACATTAAAGGTCGGCGCCCGAGAGCTATTGATGAGAATTATTGACGACAAGATTGATCAGGAAGTGATACGAGTGGAGATTCCATGATTCGACTCATCTTTTATGGGTTTCTGATTTACTTCGGTTATAGGATTATTAAGCCTTGGGTGACCTCGCTTCTCCAATCCGGCCGGGACAACCCCGACGACAACCTTTCATCACAGGAAGCCGAATTGGTACGTGACCCCCAGTGTGGGACCTATTTTCTACCGCAAAGCGGGGTTGAAGCAAGAATCGGTGGACGAACGGTGTACTTTTGCTGTAAAGGATGTCGTGATAAGTATCTTGTAACCCACGGTGGGGCCTGAGAGCGTGCCCAAAAACTCGAAGTTAGGGCCTCTGTCGTGATTTCTGGATGAGCCTGGGATCGTCATTCCCGTATGCTTTTAGCGGGAATCCAGCGGTTCTTTGAAACACCCCGGACCCCGGCTGGTAGTGCCCCGGGTGATGTTCTAAGACGATGAACAGCGAGCGAAGCTAAATACCAATCAGGGCCGGCAGCCAATTCTTAGACCAGGAGGAAGCCGTGAAATTCTTTATTGATACCGCCAATCTTGACGAAATCACGGAGGCTCACCGCCTGGGCATCCTCGACGGAGTCACCACCAACCCCTCGCTCATTGCCAAAGAAGGCATCGCGGGTCGCAAGGCATTCGAAAAACATATCAAGACGATCTGTGAACTGGTCGAGGCTCCTGTAAGCGCTGAGGCAGTCAGCACGACTCACGAAGAGATGATCGTCGAAGCCAGGGGCTTGTCGCAAATAAACCCCCATGTGGTGGTCAAGATCCCCATGACCCTGGATGGCCTTAAGGCCGTCAGGCAGCTTTCTGAAGAGGGTGTCAATACCAATGTGACCCTTGTCTTTTCCCCCCTCCAGGCACTGCTGGCGGCGAAAGCCGGCGCATCCTACATTAGCCCTTTTGTGGGTCGCCTGGATGATATTTCTCAAGACGGCATGATCCTCGTCGAACAGATCATCGATATCTTCGCGAATTACCTTTATGAAGCGGAGATCATTGTGGCAAGCATCCGCCATCCGCTCCATGTTCTGACTGCAGCGAAGCTGGGGGCGGATATCGCCACCATACCGTTCAAGGTAATTGAACAATTGGCACAGCACCCTCTCACTGATATTGGTATGGACAAATTTTTGAAGGACTGGCAAAAGGTGGAGAAATAGACGCGTGGGAAGATGTCCCTATAGCAGTCCAGATGGTGAAGGATGAGCTATGAGAAATCTCGCGAAATTCACTCTCGGTTTTGTTTTCCCTCTTTTGGTCCTGACATCGGTGCCGGCCTGGCCCACCCTTTCGTCCGCACAAATGTTCAGATATGTGGACAAGGACGGCGTGCTCCACTTTACTAATGTGCCCACTTTGCCAAACCAGGTAAAAACCCCGACGCTTCCACCCTATGCTGCAAATCTTGTGAACAAAACGCAATCGCCCACTTCTCGTCCCTTGTATTCGCTTCGCACTTTCATTCCTTCGTGCAACCCTCTCAGTCAGAGCCTCTACGATCCGAATATCAAGTTTTTCTGCCAGCGTTACGGTCTTGACTACAATCTGGTCAAGGCGGTGATTCGGGCGGAATCGGCCTTCGATGCTGCCGCCGTATCCCCGAAGGGCGCGATGGGATTGATGCAGTTGATGCCCGGAACGTCGCGGGACCTCGGGGTGGTCAATCCTTTTGATCCCAACGAAAATATCGACGGAGGAGTTCGTTACTTGAAGTTTCTGTTGAACCGTTTTGACAATAACCTTTTGCTCGCCTTAGCAGCATACAACGCGGGACCGGAAGCCGTAGAAAAACACGGCGGCATTCCCCCTTACGTGGAAACCAGAAACTACGTGCGGAGGGTATTGGATTTTTACGAACAGTCCACAAAATGATTGGACAAGGCAAAGGCACCGGCCTGCCGTTTTGCCTTTTTTCTGACCACCGACTCCCTCTGGACAGGGCCGTTTATCATTGATTTTTTGCCAGGCCAAATGATCGCCATGACCCGCACTGATTTCTCACGCCAGCACCTGATCGGCCTTCCGAACCTCCTGACTTACTTCAGGATGGCGACCATACCGGTGATTGTTGTGGTGCTGGCACCCCCGTCTTCCGGGGAGTCGCTGAACACTGCATTTGTGCTCTTCCTTATCGCCTCCATTACCGACTACCTGGACGGCATCCTGGCACGGCGGCGCAACCTGGTTACTTCCGTTGGCAAGCTTTTGGACCCCCTCGCCGATAAGCTCCTTACCTCGGCCGTTATGATTATGCTTATTCCCCTCTCAAAAGTCCCGGCCTGGCTTGTCTTTATCATGATTGGAAGAGACATAACCATCACCGGCATCCGTTCCATCGCCGCCAGTCAGGGCCTCATTCTCGATTCCAGCCGCATGGGAAAAAACAAGATGGTCTCCCAGACCATAGGGTTGTCCTTTCTTTTGCTCTCCATCGCTCCGATTCAATATCTCCTCGACGCCCTCGGCTTGTTCTTCCTTTGGGTTTCGGTGATCCTGGGCTATTGGTCGGCGAGCGATTATTGCCGTCATTTTTACCGGCAGGTCAAACGTCAGGATCTCCAGAAGGATTGAGGATAGAGGATGAAGGAATTCCTTGGCGCCTAACCCCGCCCACTTGCTGAACCACCTCGATGAAGCCACGGCCGGCCTTCTGGCGCAGGTGCACGTCAACATGCCCTGGAAATTTCTTCCGGACTATCTCCATATGGTCCTGGAACTCCGGATCAACGTCGAAATAGGGCTGGAAGCGGAACAACTCGATAACGTTCGGAGGTCCCTCTATGGCTCCGTTGCCGCGAAACTCCATCAACATGGATGCCGCATAAGCCTGCACGGCCCTTTCTGGGATCTCTGTCCGGGCAGCTCCGATGCTCTTATCCGCCAAGTCTCGCAGCTTCGGTTTCAACAGCTCTTTGACCTGGTTGGGGTATTCCAACCCATTCAGGTCGTCTGCCATACCGGTTTTGATCCCCGGCATCACGGCAGTGATCACAAGTGCTACCTTGAGCGCAGCCTCCCCATCTGGGAACCTTTAACCGCAAGAGCGGAGTTGTTTGGAATCCCGTTGCTCCTCGAGAATGTCTGGGAATACGGCCCGGAACTGCACCAGGAACTCTTTGCGGTCCTTGATTCGCCTTACTGCAGGTTCTGTCTGGACGTGGGACACCAGCACACTTTCTCCCGAACCCCCTTATCGGCTTGGATCGAGACCCTGGGAGATTATTTGGACGAAATTCATGTGCACGATAACAACGGCCACCACGACGATCACCTTCCGGTGGGTCGGGGCACCATCGATTTTGCCCTGCTCTTCAGCCTCCTGCGGTCCAAGGCCATCAATCCTCTTCTGACCCTGGAACCACACCGGGAGGATCACCTTGTTGAGAGCCTTGCAGGGCTGGTGAGAGCAATGGGGCTCGACGACAGATCTTTATGACAAGAATAGAGATTGTTTCTTAAACGAGATGCTGGCATTCATGGCCAGTCCCTGGTAATAGTGAAACTTGGACGGCAACGGTAGCGCTTTGGATGCATCTTCGGTTAGGCGACTGGAGCCTGCACGTGAGAATTGTTTTTTAGGAAAGGAGCCTCGCAATATGGCAGTGGTAGAAGTCAGCATTATTCCTCTGGGCATTCCGGGTACCAGTCTGAGCGGGCATGTTGCTCGAGTTTTTAGAGTGCTTCAGGAAAGTTCGCTTTCGTATGAACTGACTGCTATGGGCACCATCATCTCGGGAGACCTTGACGAAATTTTGCAGGTGTTGAGAAAGATGCACGAAAGCTGTTTTTCTGGAGAGGTCACCCGGGTGCTCACCCAGATTAAAATCGACGATCGGCGTGACAAGCTTGCCAGTCCCGAGCAAAAGATCCGATCCGTTAAGGCCAAGCTCGCGGAGAGCTAAAACCGCAGGTACACAAGGACTCACCAAATGAAAGCACTGGTAGAATATCTCGTCAAGTCGTTGGCTGATCAGCCGGATCAGGTAGCGTTGGGAGAACACGAAACGGATGATTCCATCCTTCTTGAACTGAGAATATCGCCCGATGATATTGGCAAAATCATTGGCAAGAACGGCAACACCATCAATGCTATCCGGACGGTGCTTCAAGCGGCGGCTTCGAGCCAGAAAAAGCGGGTTAAACTCGAGGTTGTCAGCTAAAGCTCAATATTCTATTGAAACCGGTGACTAGGATTATTAAGTTAAGTGGCGATGGAAAGGGTAATCTCCACAGACTGGTTTCAACTGCTGTTTAAACTTCTAGACCCGAATTTGAGGAGGAAGGACATAACTTATGGCTAATACACCTTCGGCATTGCCAGTAAGTGATCTGCGAGCCCGCATTGATCCGGAGTCGCTGCCGTTCGACAGTACCCATACTTTGGAAGACCTTCAAGAAAGAGTCGTTGGACAGGAACGAGCGATCGATGCCATTAAATTCGGCATGGGGATGAAGGAGCGCGGCTATAACATCTTTATCGCGGGACCGTCCAATGCCGGGCTCACCTATACGGCCAAGACCTTTATTGAGGAGCAGGCAAAACAGGAACCGACCCCGCCGGACTGGTGTTACGTTTACAACTTCAAGGAACCCGACAAACCCAAGGGGATCACGGTATCGCCCGGGCGTGGCAAAGAGCTCAAGAAAGATATGCACGAATTCGTCGAGACGCTCCAGGCAAAGATCCCGGAAGTCTTCGACAGTGACGATTACCGCGCCAAAGAGAGCGAAGTCCACCAGTCTTTCGAGAAGGTGAGAAGGGAAATCATCGACCAACTNTCGAACGAGGCCAAGGAACAGGGATTTATCCTCCAGTTCTCCCAGGTCGGCATGGTCATTATCCCGGCCAACAAAGAGGGAGAACCGATGACCCAGGAAGACCTTCGCCACCTCGAAGAGGAGGAGAGGAAGGTCTTGCGGGAGAAAAGCGACGAACTCCATGAAAAGATGAAAGACGCCATAAAGGTGATCCGTGAGGCCGAAGCGGAGTTCAAAGAGAAGCACACCAAGCTCGACAACGAGATCGCCCTGTTTGTGGTCGGCCAACTCATGGACCGCTACGAGGAAAAGTACCAGGATGATGCGCAGGTGCTTGAGTTCCTCAAGATGGCTCAGGAGGATATTTTAGAAAATATCGAAGACTTCAAGAAGAAGCCTGAAGCGCAACAGCCTCAGCCCGGGGCTCCTTTCCCGGTTCCTCCAAAAGAAGCCCTTCTCCGGAAATACGATATCAATGTCCTGATTGACAATTCGGAAACCCAGGGCGCCCCTGTGGTGATTGAATCCAATCCGGTCTACACCAACATCTTCGGCTCCATCGAACGCCAGGCATGGTTTGGCGCCTTGTTCACCGACCATACCATGATCAAGCCGGGCGCCTTGCATAAGGCCAACGGCGGCTATCTGGTGATGAAGGCCCTCGACCTGTTGAGATGGTTTATCAGCTACGAAGCGCTCAAACGGGCCCTGAAGGATGAGGAAATCAAGATCGAAGACCTGGGCGAACTCTACGGGTTGTTCAGCACCCGCACCATTCGTCCGGAACCGATACCTCTGGCCGTGAAGATCGTACTGACCGGCGACCCCTACATCTACCAGCTACTATACACCTACGACGATCGTTTCCCCAAGCTTTTCAAAGTGAAGGCGCACATGGACGATCAAATGGATCGCAAGGACGACACCATTGTCGAATGCGCCCGTATGATGAGCAGCTATTGCAAGGACCACAAGCTCCGCCACCTCGATCGGACCGGAGTTGCCAGAGTCATCGAATACAGCATGGAGCTGACCGAAAACACCGAAAAGCTGAGTCTGGAACTGGGCAACATCAGTGATCTCTTGAAGGAAGCCAACTACTTTGCCGGTCTTGACAATTCCGAGTTGATCCGGACACAGCACGTGGAAAATGCGATCAAGAAGCGGATCTATCGCTCGAACCTGGTCGAGGAACGGATCAAGGAACTGGTAGAAAAAGACATCTTCTGGGTCGAAACGGATGGCGAGAAAGTGGGGCAGGTGAACGGACTGGCGGTTCTCATGACCGGCGACCACATGTTCGGCAAGCCGAACCGCATTACCGCCACCGTCAGCGTCGGGCGCGACGGGATGGTTTCCATCGACCGCGAATCGAAAATGAGCGGCAATATCCACACCAAGGGCCTGATCATTCTCACCAGTTT
>JGI20214J51650_10000623_pt1 | contig 22216 bp, 22 predicted proteins | sample WetSurMetagenome_FD_51650 | JGI IMG/M metagenome (IMG submission 51650) | reverse complement strand
GATTTGATTGTGAATCATAAATTATTATATTTGCCGCCTAAAAGGTTAAAAAATCCATGTTTTTTCTGGTTAATCTTTTTAGTTTAAGTAAAATAACTAATACCAAAGTTTAAATGAAAATTCTGGTTTGTATCAGTAATGTTCCCGATACCACGACAAAAATTAAATTTGCCGCAGGAAATACTTCAATTGACACTACCGGTGTTCAGTGGGTTATTAATCCATGGGACGAATTATCTCTTACACGCGCCCTGGAGCTAAAAGATGATGCTTCGACCGGAGTGAAATCCGTCACTGTCATCCATGTTGGCCAGGCTTCTTCCGAGCCTACAATCCGAAAAGCTCTGGCAATAGGTGCTGATGATGCGATCAGAGTAAATGCTGAATCTTCCGATGCATGGTTTGTTGCATCCCAGATCGCCGAAGTGGTCAGAAAAGAACAATTTGATATAATTTTTTGCGGTATAGAATCAAGTGATTACAACGGTTCAGCAGTGGGAGGGATGATCTCTGAATTCCTTGGAATACCTTCAGTATCAGCTGTATCGGGTGTGAAGATTGAAAACGGACAACCGGTCCTCATACGTGAAATAGACGGTGGAAAAGAAATTGTATCAGTCCCGGTTCCTTTTGTTGCGGTTGTTCAGAAAGGTATTTCCAAAGAACCCCGGATAGCTGCTATGCGCGGTATTATGATGGCAAGAACAAAACCGGTTAAGCTTATTGAACCTCTTGCAGTTAATGCTCTTACCGAAATCGCGGAATTTGAGAAACCGGCTCCGCGTGCTGCATGTAAATATATTGATGCTGAAAATCCGGCACAACTTATTGATCTGTTGCAGAACGAAGCAAAAGTTATTTGATAATTAGTTTAAAAACAGTAAATTACTATAATATGTCAGTATTAGTATATACCGAGAACTGGGACGGAAAATTCAAGAAACTTACTTTTGAACTCGTCTCATATGCTGCAGGAGTTGCTAAAATGATCGGAACATCTGTGACCGCCGTTTCTATAGGAAAAGTCGATGAAACAGAGCTGAAAAAACTAGGGAACTATGGTGCAGGAAAGATCATAAGTGTTAATAATGAGCAACTTACAACGCTTGATAATCAGGCTTATACAAGCGTTATCTCTGATATCTCTATAAAAGAAAATGCAACGGTTATTATTCTTGCAAACAACAACACCGGCAAAGCAATTGCTCCACGCTTGTCAGTCAGACTGAAAGCCGGCATCGGATCAGGTATCAGCAAACTTCCCATTAATCTGAATCCTTTTACAGTTTATAAAAGAACCTATTCAGGTAACGCATATGCGCATCTTGTTATAAAATCGGATATAAAAATCCTTACCCTTGCACAGAACTCCTTCGATCTGATCGGAACTCCAGACACTGCAACGATAGAAAATATAACTGTTTCTGTCGATGGTTCTCTAATTAAAACTCTGGTGAAGGATGTTCAGAAACAATCCGGAAAGATTCTCCTTACTGATGCAGATATTGTTGTTTCGGGTGGAAGAGGAATGAAATCGCCTGACAACTGGCCGTCACTGGTTGAACTAGCAACACTGCTCGGAGCAGCAACTGCCTGTTCTCGTCCGGTATCGGATGAAGGATGGAGACCCCATGAAGAGCATACCGGTCAGACAGGAAAAATAATTGCGCCGAACCTTTATATTGCAGTTGGTATTTCAGGTGCAACTCAGCATCTCGCCGGAATCAGTTCTTCAAAATATATTGTTGCAATAAACAGCGATAAAGATGCTCCGATTTTTGAAGCAGCCCAGTATGGAATAGTAGGTGATGCAATGAAAGTTCTTCCAAAGCTTGTAGAAGCAGTAAGAAGCGCTAAAAAATAAATCATTGCCACAAAGAGGCTAAGAAATTTGACATGGAAAAACTTCTGTCATATGAGGAGGAAAAAATTGGGAAAGAGATTGTTAATGCATCTTTTATTGTTCATAAAGCTCTTGGACCAGGATTACTCGAGAAAGTGTATGAGGTTTGCCTTTGTCATGAATTGCGAAAACTTGGATTAAATGTTGAAAGACAACTGGATATTCCAATTGTCTATGATGGACTTACATTTGAGGAAGGATTAAGACTCGACTTACTTGTTGAAGACAAAGTTATAATTGAATTAAAAGCAGTTGACATTGTTAATCCGGTGTGGGAAGTTCAAATCATAAGTCATTTGACTTTAACAGGGAAAAGACTTGGATATCTTATTAATTTCAATATTCCTCTGATTAAGGATGGAATCAGAAGATATGTTAAAACATGATAACCCTTAGCGTCTTTGCGCCTTTGTGGCAAAGAAGATATAAAAATTCAAAGCTTTATTTATGACTAAGCAGATTATATTTTCAGTAACACTTCTTATAACATTAGGAGTTTTCGCTTATACCATTAACCGGATCATTAAATTTTTTAGATTTACCAGGCCTGCTTTTCCTGTCAGAGATATTGGAAAGAGGATAAACGTAATGCTTTCAGTTGCATTCGGTCAGACGAAAATATTCAGAAAACCTGTAATAGGCTTCTTCCATGCACTGGTATTCTGGGGATTCTGTGTAATAATCTTCGGGAGTATCGAAATGGTAATCGATGGACTTTTGGGTTCGGATAGATTTCTTAAATTTCTGGGACCCGTATACAATATCATAATAGCATCAGGTGATATTTTTGCTATTCTGGTTGCTGTTTCAATCATTATCTTCCTCAGCCGCAGACTATTCTTTCATATAAAAAGATTCGAAGGTATTGAAATGAAAAAGTCAACTCATATCGATGCGAATATTGCACTTTCAATTATCCTCATTCTGATGGTCTCTCTTCTGACAATGAATATCGGATATATTGAATATAAATCACTTACAGGCGAAACCATATCCGGAGTATATCCTGTCAGTTCAATGATATCAAGTTTGATCTCCGGACAGGCAGCTGAGAGTTTCAGGCTCATTTACGAAGCTTCATGGTGGACACATATTCTTATGATTTTTTTCTTTGCCAATATGCTTCCGTATTCAAAGCATTTCCATGTCTTCATGTCAGTTCCTAATGTCTTTCTGTCAAGGCTCGATCCGCTAGGGAAACTTCCTAACATGGACAATATTACACGGGAGGTAAAACTTATGCTTAATCCGGATACTGCATTTGCTGCACAGCCAGCTGACGATCCAATTGAGAGATTCGGTGTAAAGGATGCAGAAGATGCATCGTGGAAAAACTATTTTGATTCATTATCATGCACCCAGTGCGGAAGATGTACTTCTGTCTGTCCGGCAAATCTGACCGGCAAGAAACTGTCCCCTCGCAAAGTAATGATGGATCTCAGGGCAAGAATGAAAGAAAAAGGTCCGCTAATGATTAAAAACGGAAGAGATTTCAATGATAACCGTTCGCTTTTGAGAGACTTTATTTCAGAGGAAGAATTGTGGGCATGTACCACATGTAATGCGTGTGCAAAAGAGTGCCCGATAAACATAAATCATCCTACATTGATTGTTGATATGCGAAGGTATCTTGTTATGGAAGAAGCTTCAGCCCCCGGTGAACTCAAAGCTGTATTNAACAATATCGAAAATAACGGTGCTCCATGGCAGTATTCAGCTGAAGACAGNCTTAACTGGGCACGAGACCTTGAAATAAATGTAAATTAATTTCTGTGCCATTTTTGATTTTTTGAACTAAAAGAAACTAACACAGAATCCGGCCTCAAATACAATAAGTTTTTAAGAGGTTATTTATAAAGAAAGTGCTGGTAAAATATTTTGAAAATTGGAGAACCTGAGCAAACGAATGCAGAACAAACAAATGTTGAAGTCAGAACTTTTTAAACTTCTGACTTCGCTGATCGTTTGTTCTTTGTTCTTACTTCTCCCTGGCCATCTGTGTAACTAGTAATATATTATAGATAAAGATATGCAAACCAGAAAAGTTGAAGTCCCTGTTATGGCCGATCTCTTTGCAAAGGGAGAAAAACCTGAATACCTGTTCTGGGTAGGTTGTGCCGGGGCTTTTGATGACAGGTATAAAAAAGTTGTAAGGGCATTTGCAAAGATCCTCACTCATCTGAATATAAGTTATGCGGTGCTTGGAAAAGAAGAGACATGCACCGGCGATCCGGCCCGACGTGCCGGCAATGAAATGCTCTATCAGATGCAGGCTCTTCAGGTAATTGAAATTTTCAAAATGTACGAAGTGAAAAAGATCATTACCATCTGTCCGCATTGCTTCAACATATTTAAAAATGAATACCCCGATCTTGGTGGTACCTATGAAGTTATCAATTACCTGCAGTTCCTGAACAGAAATATTGAAGAGGGCCGGTTGAAGATAAATTCAGCATCATTAAAGAATATCTCAGTAACTTATCACGATCCGTGCTATCTTGGCAGAGCGAATGATGTGTATGACGAACCCAGGAACATATTGAAAAGCCTGACCGGTAATGTTGTTGAGATGCACAGGAATAAAAGTTTTGCTCTATGTTGCGGAGCAGGCGGCGCACAGATGTTCAAAGAAGCTGAAAAAGGGGATAAGGAGATCTTTATTGAAAGAACGGAAGATGCCCTTAAAACCGAAGCAAAAGTTATTGCAACAGCATGTCCGTTCTGCATGACTATGCTTACCGATGGACTTAAGTATAAGAATAAAGAAGAGGAAATAAAAAACCTTGACATTGCCGAACTTATTGCACAATCACTTGAATTATAGATTAATCCAAATAATTAACTGAGAACAATGGAAAACAGTAAACTTTTAAAAAGTGGTGAATTTCTTGTAAGCGAAGTTGAATCGAAAGACATTTTCATTCCTGAGGAATTCAATGAAGAACAGAGAATGATAGCACAGACCTGCAGCGATTTTCTTGAAGCTGAAGTTTATCCTAATCTCGAAAAAGTTGAGAAAAGCGACAGGGAACTAATGAAATCCATGCTTAAAAAATCAGGTGAACTCGGATTAATGGGAATATCAATCCCTGAAGAATTTGGAGGATTCGGACAATCATTTGTCTCACAGATGCTTGTTGCCGAAACAACAGGTGCCGGTTATTCCTTCTCAGTTGCCTATATGGCTCATTGTGGTATAGGCACTTTACCTATTATGTATTATGGGAACAAAGATCAGAGAGAACGTTACGTTACCAAACTTGCAACAGGTGAATTCCTGGGAGCCTACTGTCTTACCGAACCCGGAGCCGGTAGTGATGCAAACTCAGGAAAAACAAATGCAAAACTGAGCGAAGACGGGAAACATTATATCCTTAACGGGCAGAAGATGTGGATTACCAACGCCGGATTTGCAGATACACTTGTAGTTTTCGCAAAGATTGATACCGACAGGGTCCTCAGTGCATTTATCGTTGAGACCAGATACCCCGGAGTTGTCATAGGTCCCGATGAACACAAAATGGGGATCAAAGGATCATCGACAGCCCAGATCTACTTCAACGATGTAATGGTACCTGTTGAAAACATGCTTGGTAAGAGAGGAGAAGGTTTCAGGATCGCACTTTCAATTCTTCACATGGGACGTCTGAAACTTGGCGCTAATGTCATCGGAGCGGCAAAAAAAGCGATCAACGACACGGTCAAATATGCAAATGAGAGGAAACAATTCGGCGTGCTTATTTCAACTTTCGGTGCACTGAAACACAAAATGGCGGAACAGGTCATCCGTCTTTTTGCTTCAGAATCAGCTGTATACAGGGTAAGCCATGATATTGATTCTCTGATGAAAAAGCTTACAGTTGACTGCGGAGATTATGGCAGAGCTTCAATCGAAGCAATAAGTCACTACGCTGTTGAAGCTGCTATCCTTAAAGTTGTTGGTTCCGAAATGCTCGATTTTGTTGCAGATGAGGCTGTGCAGATTCATGGAGGCATGGGTTATTCTGCAGAAATGGCAGTTGAAAGAGGTTACCGCGATTCGAGGATCAACAGGATCTTCGAAGGAACAAACGAAATAAACCGTCTTCTAGTTGTCGATACAGCTATGAAACGTGCAATGAAAGGCGATTTTGACCTTTTCGGTAATGCAGAGAAACTATATATCGGACTAGATAATATAGGCGATGACAAAGTAACTGGTGAAACTTATTTTCAGGAAAAAATCAGGTATACGAAAAACTTTAAAAAAGCAATTCTTCTATGTATGCATGGAGCAACAAAGCGTTTTGAGAAAGCACTTATCAGCGAACAGGAAGTTCTGAATAATATAGCTGAGATGATGATGGAAACGTATGTTTCCGAATCATTGGCGTTAAGAGTTGAGAAGTTGTCAACATTGAAGGGAAATGTTTCGCTCTATAAAGACATGCTCGATGTTAATATATTCGATACGGCCTCTATAGTACGTAAATCTGCACTTGAAGCAATCAGTGCATTCTCAACCCCTGAAACATGTCCCGCTCTGATCAAAGCAATTGAAAATCTTACCAGGGTTGAATGTGTTAACGTGAAAGATGCCAGGAGACGAATTGCTGATAAACTTATAGAAGATAATTCTTACAAATTCTGATTCAGCAGAAGTTATTTTTTTTACACAGCGAACGCAAAGTACTGAATAGTAAACAGTTAACTATGTGTACTCTGTGATTACTTTGTGCACTTAGTGGTTATTGGATTTCAAACTTTCTTGTTTTAAAGAAGTCTCGCTTTGAAAATTATAGCATTGAAATATTAACCGATTGTGAGTATATTTGCAATATTAAATTTATTGTAATGAAAAGTCAATTAAAAGCTCTGTTACTGACAATTGTATTGACTATTATTCTCCAGTCCTGTACAGTTGTTCCTCTTACCGGCCGCAGGCAGTTGAGCCTGGTACCTGAGTCGGAAATGATTTCAATGTCGCTGACAAGTTACTCCGATTTCATGAAAGAGAATCCCCCGTCGACCGATAAGGTAAATTCTTCAATTGTCAGCGAAGTCGGAAAAAATATTTCATCCGCTGTTATAAAATACTTTGCCGATAATAACCTGGCCAGCAGACTTGATGGTTATCAGTGGGAGTTTAATCTTGTAAAAAATGACACTACTCCGAATGCCTGGTGCATGCCAGGTGGCAAGGTTGTTGTCTATAGCGGAATTCTTCCTTATACAAAAGATAAAAACGGACTGGCTGTAGTGCTCAGTCATGAAATTGCCCATGCAGTTGCCAGGCATGGAAATGAGAGAATGAGCCAGGAGCTTCTTGCTCAATATGGAAGTGTCGCATTAAATGAGGCAATAAAGCAAAAACCTGAACAGACAAAAGGAATTTTCAATACTGCTTACGGACTTGGTTCTCAGTATGGAGTTATGCTTCCATTTTCGCGTGAACATGAGCTTGAGGCTGATAAGCTCGGGCTTATCTTCATGGCTATGGCAGGGTATGACCCTCAGACTGCAATTGCTTTCTGGGAAAGAATGAGCTCAATGGGAGGAAGCAAGCCACCGGAGTTTATGAGTACACATCCATCCGATGCAAGCAGAATAGCTAAAATTAAAGAAGCTTTACCGGAGGCCCTGCAATACTATAATAAGTAACGATAAGTATTATTAATGTCCGCTGTGAGCAGCTGCCGAAGCAGCAGCCACTGAAGCTATAATTGCTGCCTGAACCTCTTTGATTGCCTGGCTGATTTCTGAGCTCATAATATTACCTTTAAGCAATTCTGTATTCTTCTTTCTGAGAAGTCCTGCTTCTCCTCTTTCTCTTGAAAGAAGCCGATATGCTCTCGATGCTTCGACAATACCCAGGAGCATAATTTCTCTTTTATCAGGTTGCCTGCCATGGATCAAAATACCCCTGAGATCTTCTATTATTTTTTCTCTTACAGTATTGTTTGTGAACCAATATCTCTTGTAAGGGAAAATGTTCAGAAACTTTTTCTGTTCAATTCGTATAATTTTTTTTCTTTCCAGATTTTTGGTCATCTCGCTGAAAACAAACCTGCTTTTTCTCGTAAGAGTCCTGACCCAGAAAGATATTTTCCTGTTCCTTGAAGATCTCATAATCCTTTCGGTAAACAAAAGATGAATGGCATCATCATTAATCCTGAGCGAAGGAACAACCCGTTTATTCTCCACTTTGAACTCATCCCCTTCAAGGTAATCCATAAGTATCGCCCCTGTAAGCGAATACCTGAAGTGAATACTGTCTATTCTTACCCGGCCTTTATCAGGATTTAAAGCCAGTATAACAAATAGTTCTGCAACTGAATGGTCCATAATTTTTTTAATTATTGAATGAACTTATTTTTATAAAAATAAAGAAAAAATATTTATCATCATCAAAAGTGATATAGATCAATTTTTAATGTGCTAAAGAGCAGTGCAATTGGATCAATTTTGGTGCATTTAAGCTCTATAAATCAGTAATATCAGATATCTTTGTGAATTAATTAACAATTACCAAAACATGAAATATAAATTAATTAAGATCAGTCAGATCCTGGTCGCTGTAGCCATGATTGCAGGTATCGGAATGTCTTCATGTGAAAAGTTTGCAATTGTTCCTGTTAAAATCAACCCGGTTGATACAGTTCATTTTCAAGTTGATATCCAGCCAATATTTAATACAAATTGTCTATCATGTCATGGAGTAATTAAAGCTCCTGATCTCCGTGATGGTAAATCTTTCGCAGCCCTCACAAAGCTGGGATATATTACTCCGGCAGACTCAACATGCACCCTGTATACTACGATAATCGGTACCGACCATAGTCCCAGAACAAGCGATACGGAAAAACAGAAAGTCCTCATCTGGCTGAAACAAGGGGCTCATAATAACTAAAATAATCAAACCTGATAAAACCAAATAAAATGAAAAAGATTTTTATCCTTTTAACTTTGTCGTTATTCTTTTCTTCACTGTTCGCTCAGGAAGATACTCAGACACAGGAAAAATCAAAACCAGTAAGGTTTACTTTTGGAACAACAACTCTTATAGATAATCAGACTATAGAAAGCCCTTATAAAGGAGGTCTTGAACTTGAAATTCAACACAGATTCAGCCTGATTGAAAATTATCATAATCTTTTTGGTATTTACGGTTCTGCAAATACACGTATTGGTTTGAACTATGGAATTACCGACAGATTTATGGTTGGTGCCGGAACCACTAAAGACTATAAGCTCCAGGATATTTCATGGAAATACCTGATTCTTCAGCAGACAGAAGATAATAGTATGCCGGTATCTCTTTCATATTTTGGAAATATTGTTGCTGATTTACGTACCGGGGATAATTTCGGTCCTGCAGCCAGCTTCAAGCAAATGCACAGATTTTCATATTTCACGCAACTTATTGTTGCCCGCAAGATGAGTGAAAAGATCTCATTGCAGGTAGCTCCTTCATTTGTTTATTTTAATTCAGTGACCCGTTACAGCGATACAGAAGGCTATAAGAATCTAAACCTTGGTTTGTCAGCTGGTGGTCGTGCCAATGTGTTTGGAAATCATTCACTTATTGTTGAATATGATCAACTGCTTACCAAACAGGATGTAGGTACTACGCTTACTAAACAGCCATCTCCAAATCTTTCACTCGGTTGGGAAATAGGTACAGCTACTCATAGTTTCCAGATATTCGTTGCAAATTATAATCAGATTATTAATCAGCGTAATCTTGTATTCAATACAAATGATTTCAGTAAAGGAGATTATCTGGTTGGATTTAATATTCACGTAAGGTTTTAATTATAACAGGTAATCAGGAATGAAATTATCTATATTCCGGATCTTGTTCATTTTTTCCCTGGTCTCAATAAGTTCTGCTGCTTCATCTGCAGGTTTCAGGTTTAAGACCGAAGGTTCGAAAGTTCAGGATGCAATATCCTTTGTATCTCCTTATGCCGAAGACAATCAGCGTTGTTTTAAATGTCACGGACAGGAGAAATATGAATACACAAATGCAACTCTTGGAAGACAGGTGAGAGCACTTATGTGTTCGGAGAGGATTGTTCGCAAAGCTGAATTCTACCAGTCAAATCATAAGAGCTTCAGCTGTACGGACTGTCATTCATCAGAATATGTAAATTTCCCTCATCCCGGTGAACTCAGGATGGAGCAGAAGTTTAACTGTATCGATTGTCACGGAGGCGATGAGAAATTTGCTCAGTATCACTTTGAGGAAATTGACTCTGAGTACCGGCAAAGCACACACTTTAAACTTGAATCGGACGGATTCACCTGCTGGAAATGTCATAATCCGCATAGTTACAAAATAACTGTCAGAAACAGTGAAAACCTGAAAGAGACTATTGCTTACGATAATGCAATATGTCTTAACTGCCATTCAGATTTCAGCAAGTTTCAGCTTCTGACTGACAAAGCTGAGATGAATATTATCCAGAAACACGACTGGCTGCCAAATCAGTCTGTACATTTTGCTAATGTTCGCTGTATCGAATGTCATACAAAAGTTAATAATAATATTCCTGTATCACATCAGATAAGACCAAAAGGAGAAGCTGTAAAGCTATGTAATGAGTGCCATTCAAAAAACTCGTTGCTGATGGCTTCACTTTATAAGTTTGAATCTAAAGAACAACGTCGCGACGGATTCTTCAACGGAATCATCCTGAATGGGTCCTATGTGATAGGAGCCAACAGAAACGAATATCTTAACCTTCTGAGCCTGGTTATCTTTGCCGGGGTCATCGTTGTGATTGTTATTCATATCATTTTCAGGATAAGGAAGAGTAAAAAAACTAAATAAACAGATCAAGATGTATCTATACCCAAAATGGATAAGATTATGGCATGTTCTTAATGCAGTATTGTTTATTGTGCTTATTGTCACGGGTATAAGTATGCAATATACCGGCAAGGAGAACTCTTCATATATGGTTGGTTTTGCAAAAGCAGTCAAGTGGCATAATTTTGCGGCTGTACTTCTGACATTAAACTACATAATATTCGTCACAGGGAATATTTTTACCAGTAACGGACGATATTATAATATCAGCAAAGAGAATTTTTTCAGGGAACTGATAAGCCAGCTAAAATATTATTCACTGGGAATGTTCAGAGGTGAAAAACATCCATTCCCGGTAACTGAGGAACGAAAGTTTAATCCGTTACAAAAAGTAACATATGTCCTTGCCATGTACGTGGCTGTTCCTTTACTTATTATTTCAGGCATAGGATTGCTACTGCCTGAAATAACCATAACAAGGTTTTTTGGAGTAAGCGGTCTGATACTTACTGATATTCTTCACATTACAATGGGCTTTTTCCTTTCAGTCTTCATGGTGATTCATATTTATACCTGTACACTGGGGGCTAAACCAACCTCTCTCTTCTGGGGTATGATTTCGGGTTATCACCGCGATGACGATCATTGATAGTTCTGAACTGATAGATGTTATTAATGATAATCGTAGGGATAATGAACAAAGAAATTCGTCACAACATAATTTCCTGAAAAAAGCTGGCACTGTTACAATCTCCGTTATAAGAGTTGCGGTAAATCATTCATTAAGGCCAATGTAGCTGAAACCAAATACGGAGAGGTGAGAAATTAAAATATGAAGGTAACCTAGCAGATGATGATTTCTGGAAAGATGCAAACTTAATGAGAACACTCAGGAAGAAAGTTTCCGGAGATTCAGAATCATTTATGATATTAAGCAGGGATGTGCAGGAGCATATCCCTGTTTTGTTTTAATCTTGATTATTTGACTAAACGACGCTGGCATAATTCTGGTACGAGACTTCACTAATAGAATTCCAATTTCTTTAATTATTTTTTGTAAAATAAAGCATTAATGTTTAACCACGGAGTTTCACGGAGTAACACAGTTAAAATCCAGATTCAATTTTTATTTCCTGGAATACTCTGTCATACTCCGTGTGACCCCCTGTAACTCTGTGGTTAAAGGATTTCTGGTTTAGCAGCATAGCTGCGAAATGTTTGTAGAAATAATACATTCAAGATATAAGCATTTAGCTGCAGAGCAGCACAATATCCAATCCTGTTATAACGAAACAAAAACCCCCGGAGAATGAACGCCGGGGGTTTTAACGATTCAGGTTTTTAATATTTCAAACAGCTTAGGGAAGAGCAGCTATTGTATTGGTTAACAATGTTGTGGTGTAAGCAGTATTATGAATACCAAGGCTGTATTCCCTGAGGCATAACTGGAAGTTGATGATAGCTCCCATCTGTGCGTTGGTAAGGGTGATTTTGGGCAAAGTAATGTTATAGTCCTTCTGAGACTGTGTCCATGATGTACCCGGGCTTGGATTCTGGAACATTGAAGTATTGTACAAACCACCATCAGGATTACTTGCAGGATCATAAATGTTAAGGTACCCGTCATAGTTATTTGCAGTTAAACCGTACCATAGATTTGATTCGGAATCACCATTCCTGTTAAGAATATCAATACCACCGATAGTGAGTTTTGCAGCAAGAGCAGCCAGCTGAGATTTAACACCATCCCGTGTCTGTTTCCAGTATTTTGAAGTAGTAGCAGATGTAATTGGTGCTGCCTGATGACAACCGGCAACGTTACAGCCATTAAAGTTACCAACTGATTTGAAAGTGTGTCCGCCCGATGCACCTGTCATTGGAGCCATATGGCAATCCTGACAAGCAGCAACAGTAGTATGCTGTGAATTTGAATATCCTGTTCCAAATTCAACACCACCCTGTCCTGCAAAAATTGCACCAACAGTACCGTAATGGGTATGTGTTCTATAGCCTGGCTTCAACACATTCAAAGAACTGGTACGAGCAGCATCGTAAAATATTGCTGTTGGATCAGAAACCAAACCGGCATAATTCAGCACATTCTTATCAGTGTTTGAATTTGTAAACGGACGTGGCTGATGACATTTTACGCATAAGTTACTGCTTCCACCTTTTTGTGTAAGATTGATAGTTTTTGTTCCGCCCCACATTGTCATTGGAACTGCAGCAATTGATGTCAAAGGTGAGAAATCAGTTCCGGCATAGGTGGTATGCAGGCTGCTGTGGCATGTGAAACAACCAATATCTCCATATGCTGTTGAAGAAGATGAAACATATGGGTTCATGAATTTTCCAGGATTTAAAGGATCTGCAATAAAAGCAGTAGATGTGCTGTTTTTAACAACATCCTTGAATCCCTCAGATTCGTGGCAGGGAGCACATGCAGTGTTTCCGGCTTCCTCGAAAGCTGCTTCTCCGTAAGAATGTTTTGATAATTCAAATTGAACGGCAACTGCATCAACAACTGTTGGTGTATGGCATTCCTTGCATGTTTCATTTGCGTCTGTTCCATTAGCTCCGGCTACGCCATCAACACCATCTTTACCGGCAGGACCCGCCGGGCCTTCGCAGGAAGTCAGGAAAAAACCAGCTGCAACAAAGACTGTAAATAGTTTAATCAGGTTTTTCATATCAGGTTTATTTAATTAAATTTTCCATGTGCAATTTAGATATTACATCTGTTATAATAATAACAGATAATATGCTATTTACGATATCCAACATTGATAGATATACGACTTNTTTGTGACATATATCAATTANTAGAGTGATATTTATTAGTTTTGTACTTTCTAATATTATTAATATTCTATTTTTGAACCCCTTATAAATGGAAATATGTCAGGCGAAAATTTAATTGATAACTGTGAAAACTGTTCCAGACAATGGAAGAATTTTCAACATCTGACAAAAAGTGAACTGCAACTTGTAAATGAGAACAGGTATGAAGCAACTTTCAAGCCTGGTGAAATAATGATAAAGCAGGGATCTCCTGCTTCTAATGCCTTGTTTATGGCAGATGGAATGGCCAAAACATATATTGAAGGATCAACCGGTAAAAACTTTATTATGGGTATTGCCCTTCCCGGAAAGTTAATAATGGGTCCGGGGGCGTATGTTAACTCGAGGCATAATTATTCAGTTGCTGCAATAACAACCGTTCATGCCTGTTTTATAAGTTTCGATATATTTAAACAGCTTGTCAGGGTTAATGGGGCATTTGCTGAGAGTTTTATTGAAGATATCAGCGCAAAATCACTAAGATCCCACATGCGAATGGTTAACCTTGCCCAGAAGAGAATGTCGGGAAGGCTTGCTGAAGTATTATTGTATTTCGCCGATGATGTATTTCAGAATGATGAATATGATATGATCCTGTCAAGGCAGGAACTCGGTGAGATGACAACAATGGCAAAAGAATGTGTTGTAAGAATTTTAAAGGAACTTGAAGATTCAGGAATTATTTACTCAACCGCTTCAAAGATTAAAATACGGGATAAGGAAAAACTTATTCAGATATCCGAAAAAGGGTAGGAAGACCAAAGTCGGAAGCCGGAAGTTTAAAATGTCGTTACAGATGAAAAGTATTCAGATTGATGAAATATTAATTGACCTTCTTCGGATTTCAGACTCCAGACTCCGGACTCCGGACTTTTGAGAAATGTTCACTAAAAACTTTTAACATAAAAATGGTATGAAGTATTTCAAATTTCTTTTTTCTCCGCTTCTGATGGGGATATTATTTGTTGTGTTTGCCGCTTCAATGGCCGCAGCAACATTTTTTGAAAATGACTATGGCTCAGCAGCTGCTTATAGCATGGTTTATAATACATGGTGGTTTGAATTTATACTTCTTCTGCTTGCCGTAAACCTGACAGGAAGGTTAATTGTCCTGAAGTTTTACAGGAAAGAGAAACTTGCCGTTTCCCTGTTTCACCTGGCATTTGTAGTCATGATAGTTGGTGCGGGAATAACAAGATATTTCGGTTGGGAAGGTTCTATTCATATCCGTGAGGGGGAAGAACAGAACAGCTGTTTCTCCACGGAAAAGTTTATCGGGTACTCTGTTAAGGATGCCGGTGGAAAAGTTCTGAACAGCAATTCGGAAAAATATACAATGACATCTGTCTCAGCCGACAATTACGCAAAAAAACTGAATATCGATAATAGGAATTATGATCTGGTTCTTTCTAAAATCATTCCCAATGCCTCCCGTGAGATGACCCAGACAGGTGAAATCAGGGCGGTTGCTGTAAATCCTGCTGAAGGTAATACCGGTATAAATGCTTTTATTTTTCATCTTAACAGCGGACAGGAATCGACTGCAGTCTATTTATGGGACAGTGAGTCAGACAAAATAGCAACAGGCACGTGCAGAATAGGGGATAAGACTGTTGAGATCAGCTATGGATCTAAAATCACTTTGCTTCCCTTCAGTATTAAACTGAATGATTTTATTCTGGAACGATATCCGGGTTCAAACAGCCCATCGGGATACAAGAGTGATGTTGTTCTCATTGACAAAGCAAATAATGTTCAGAAACCTTTCATGATTTTCATGAACAATATCCTTAAATATAAGGGGTATAGGTTTTACCAGTCGTCTTTCGATCAGGATGAAAAGGGAACAATCCTGTCAGTTAATCACGATCGGGCAGGAATGCTTGTAACTTATACCGGATATGCTCTACTGTTTTTATTCATCATTCTTGCACTGCTGAGTAAAGAGACTGTATTCCGTAATGTAACTTCAGGTTATTGGATATCAAACCTGAGAAAATCCATTCCTGCTGTAGCTCTGATTCTATTTCTCTCGGGTTTTACATCAGTTAATGCTCAGAAACTTATTCCTGATAAAACCGTTTCAGAGTCCTTTGGTAAAGTACTGGTTCAGGATCAGAAAGGCAGGACCAAGCCTTTGTTTACCCTGAGTAATGACATTCTTCGTAAGGTTACAAGGGAAAGTGAATTCGAAGGTCTGACATCGATGCAGGTATTTCTGGGGCTTTATCTCGATTTTAATAACTGGAAGGATGTTCCCCTGATCAGGATTTCTAATAAGGATATCCAGGACAAACTGGGTATCAGGGGGAAATATGCTGCATTTTCCGACCTTGTCAAACTTGACGGCAGCGGAGATTATAAGATTTCTGCTGAAGTTAATACAGCCTATGCCAAAGCTCCGGCCGACAGGAATAAGACCGACAAGGAGGTGATGAAAATTGATGAACGCGTGAATATAATCTATATGATTTATACTGGGAACTTTCTAAGATTGTTTCCGTTGAAAGATGGAACACATACCTGGGGATCATCGCAGGAGGCTCTGGCTACCGCAGTTAGCAAAGAGGATTCACTCTATCTTAAAAATATTGTCCCCGCGTTCACCGATGCTATTGAAACAAATAATAATAATGCAGTAAATAGTGTTGCCTTATCAATAAGCGATTACCAGAAGAGGTTTGCCAAATATGACCTTCCTTCCAGGTCAAAAATAAATGCTGAGGTATTGTACTACAAACTGAGCATTTTTGAAAGACTCTTTCCGTTTTATGCTACCATCGGACTGATTATGCTTATCTGGCTTATTACAACGGTGATAAAAGGAAAAAGGGAAACAACTCTGTTTGTAAAAGTCCTGAACTGGGTTCTTTTTGCAGGATTCCTGTTTCATACCTTCGGATTTGCCCTCAGGTGGTATGTTGCAGGTCGTGCCCCGATGAGCAACGGATATGAATCAATGATATTTATTTCATGGGTAACAATTCTGGCCGGTTTTATTTTTAGCAGAAGGTCAGCATTTGCCCTTTCTGCAACAGCAGTTCTTGCCTCAATGACCCTTATGGTTGCGCATCTCAGCTTTATGGATCCCGAGATTACAAATCTTGTACCTGTTTTGAAATCTTACTGGCTTACACTGCATGTATCTGTGATTACAGGTAGTTACGGATTCCTTGGACTGGGAATGATACTTGGTTTGATAACTTTGGTACTGCTTTCGCTTTCCAATGACAGGAACCGTGAAAGAATTTCAAATACTATTGATGAACTGACAGTAATTAATTATAAGACACTTACCCTCGGACTCTATTTTCTTACAATCGGAACTTTTCTGGGTGCAGTATGGGCCAATGAATCATGGGGACGCTATTGGGGATGGGATCCAAAGGAGACTTGGTCGCTCATTACAATAATAATCTATAGTATTGTTATCCATAGCCGGAATATTCCGGGGATGAAAGATATCTTTACTTTCAACCTGATCTCTCTGTTTGCCTTCTCTTCGGTGCTCATGACATATTTCGGTGTGAACTATTATTTGTCGGGAATGCATTCATATGCGTCGGGCGATCCTGTTCCGGTACCCTCATTTGTGTACGTAACGGTGATATTATTAGCGGCTCTGGCATTCTTTGCTTATTTTAAATATAACCGATATAAAAAAGCATAAACGGTTTGTTCTGGTTCACGATGCCCAATATGATGAAGGGGGAGGATAAATTGAAATAGTTGATCCGGATTATATGATAAAGGCTGCCTCTGTTGAGACAGCCTTTTTTTAAAGGCTGAAGATGGTCTGAGACTGGGAAATGAAATGAGGCAGAGTCAGGCTGGAAACAGAAAATTTGTTGATACTGATAAAATGGATTATGTGATTACTATGAAACTCCGGTTAAAGAATAAAAACCGATACACTTATACGTTTTTTCTATTAAGAATAATTGCATTATGAGCAATGGTTCATTATCTTTGTAATGAACCATTGATCTTTATGTATGTCACCACGTCCCTTAAGATTGAGAAAAATCAGTAATCCTCCGAGAATTTCAGGGTTTAAGCCGTATGGAAACAGAATGACAGAAGGAGAGCCTGGTACAGTATTTCTTCACATTGAAGAATATGAAGCATTGCGTTTGTGCGATTACAACATGCTCAATCACCACAAGGCATCAGAAGCAATGGACATATCAAGGCCAACACTGACCCGTATTTATGCGAGGGCAAGACAAAAAATAGCAGAAGCGCTTGTACTGGGGAAGCAAATTATTATTGAGGGAGGGAAAATCTATTTTGACAGCGAATGGTACTCATGCAAAGCGTGCGGATGCTTTTTTAACAATCCTGATAAACAGGAAGAAATAAAAGAATGTCCGCTATGTAAAAGCAATAGTTTTATAAATTATGAACAGAACTACATTGAAACTGAAGAATCGCTGACCGGATGTAATAATCTATGCATTTGTCCGGATTGTGGCTTTGAACAACCCCACCGGTTTGGATGCCCATGTAAAGAGGAAATTTGTCCGAAGTGTCGTCACAATATGGTCAGAAAAGAGACCCCTCACAGTATAAATTTATAAAAAGAAAAATATGAAAGTAGCAATAACCAGTTCCGGAAACAACATTGAGAGTAAATTGGATCAACGCTTTGGAAGATGTGGATTCTTTACAATATATGATACTGAGACGAAAGGGATGGAATTCATTCCTAACCCGAATAAGGATTCTCAGGAAGGTGCTGGCCCTGCATCAGTTCAACTCGTCGCATCGCGGAATGTTCAGAAGATAATATCGGGTGAGTTCGGGATTAAAATTAAGTCGCTGCTTGACAGTCTTAAAATCCAGATGATTGTATTTAAGGAACCTGAAAAAACTATCGGGGAAATTATCAATATGTTAAACAAATAATCTAAAAAGATCATGGCACAGATGAATGGAACAGGCCCTGAAGGGAAAGGTCCCAAAACGGGTCGCGGATTGGGAAAGTGTAAAAAGAATTCTCTGAAAGAAGAATCAAACAAATTAGGAAAAGGGTTAGGAAAACGCCATAAATCGGGCGGAGGAGCAGGGAAAGGGAAACGGTTAAACAGCGGATCAAATTAAGTGACTTATAATAATTAGCTCAAATGATTTCAGACCACCGTTGCTTTTTTTGTTTCACCAGGGCATTTGAAAAATTACTTGAGAAAGAAAATATTTCCAATGAAGCAAAAAAATCTTTCACATTTGATATGATCAGGTTATATCTGAATAATTGGGATAATTTCATTGCACCTGAGTTTGCCCGAGAGCTTCATTGTATATTAAGAAGCTATACTCTTAATCCCGACCCATACAGGAAAGAAAAGAAGGAAAACAACGATCAGGCTCTCAGCATGTTTCCTGAATTAAAAGAGATGATTCTGCAATCAAAAGATCCCTTTGATACTGCTTTGCGGTTCGCGATTGCAGGAAACATCATCGATTTCGCGGCGAATGATAATTTCAATTTGCAGGCAACCATTGATAAAGCTATTAATACTGTATTTGCTATTGATCATTCAAGTAGGTTAAAGGATGCATTAAATAAAGCTGAGACTATTCTATATCTGGGAGATAATGCAGGAGAAATTGTTTTTGACAAATTATTTATTGAGACAATTAATCACCCTAACCTGATCTATGTTGTAAGAGGTGCCCCTGTTATTAATGATGCAACAATGGAGGATGCAGAATATATCGGAATGAGTAAAATAGCCAAAGTAATCTCAAACGGATATGATGCCCCTTCAACTATTCTTCATAAATCGGGCAAAACGTTTCAGCACTGGTTTAAAGAGGCCGACCTTATAATTTCCAAAGGACAGGGCAACCTGGAAGGACTACTTCCATTAAACGATGACCGGCTATTTTTCCTTTTAATGGTTAAGTGCGACGTTATGGCCGAATTTCTGGATGTTGAAAAAGAGAGTTTTGTTGTTTACAATACTAATTAAGTGGCACTTTGTAATATTTGCATATAACTGTATGAGTAATGAAAGATCTGTACAAAGAACTTGAGAAAGATGTCCGCTACATTGAAGGGTTGAAATCATGTTTCAATTGTGGTGTTTGTACTGCCATCTGCCCGGCAGCTGAAGTGAGTGATTATGACCCCCGTATGATAGTAGATACAGTGCAGCAGAGAGATGAAGCTGAGCTTGAGAAACTCCTGAAAAGCGATACTATATGGAGGTGTGGTGAATGTCTGTCCTGTAAAACAAGATGCCCCAGAGGAAACGTTCCCGGTTATATTATCCAGTCATTACGAGCTCTGTCAATAGATACAGGTATGTTTACTGAAAGTGAGCAGGGCAGAAAACAACTAGCTGTCAAACGGACAGTTGGAGAACATATACTGAAATATGGTTACTGCGTATATATTGATGAAGTTGATAATGATATGTACCCCGAGCAGGGACCAGTATGGAAGTGGCTGAGAGAGAACCGGGAATCGATGTTAGAACGCCTGGGCACAAGCTATAATAAGACCCAATCCGGGACACTTAGACACATATCACAGAAATCGCTCGATGACCTTCAAAAAATATTTGATGAAACAGGAGGCTCCAGNCGATTGGAAAAAATCGAAAAAGATTCNGCTGAAAAAGCAAAAGAACTTAATATTGATTTTAAAGAAGGGAAAGATGATTATTTCAACTATCTCTACAATGAATAATAATTGTAACTAATACATTATTAATATTATACTTCGTGAATTCAAAGAAAAACGAAATGTGGTCAGCATATCAAAAAGAGATAGCAGATGACCATTATTACTTTGCCAGAAGTTGCATAAGGCAGAACTTTTTCCCGGCTGCTGAAAATTTATATATTGATATTCTCCGGAATGTTCTGGGGAAAGACATCTATGACGACTCGCGGCAAACCAGCTGTACGGGAATTGCCTATCATTCGGGTCTTATTCCTTTTGAGACAACCATGACTGTTATTGCCCGTCAGTTTGCCCTGATGAATGAAGCCGGGTATGAAAATTTTGTAGTCTCCTGCGTTACCTCTTTTGGACTCTATGTTGAAACTCTGGAGACATGGAAGCATTTCCCTGAAACAGAACAACAAACACGCAAAAACTTAAAAAGTGCCACGGGTATGACTTTTTCGATACCAAAAAATCTTGTTCATGCCAGCGATGTTATCTATAAATTCCGTAATGAGATAGCTGAAAAGATAAAAGTGCGACTGATAAATAAAAGAACCGGAGAGTCTCTTAAAATAGTAGATCATATTGGCTGCCACTATGCCAAGATTTTTCCACAGGAAGGAATTGGAGGCGCTGAATATCCTTATGTACTTGCCGGGTTAATTGATGAATGGGGAGGTCAACAGGTTGACTATCCCGAACGTCGTCATTGTTGCGGTTTCGGGTTCAGACAATACCTGCTGAAATCAAACAGATCTTATTCTATAACTAATTCAAAAAAGAAATTTGATTCGATGCAGCCTTTTAAGCCCGATCTGATAATTGCCAACTGTCCGGGCTGTACCTTTTTTCTCGACCGCTGGCAATATGTAATTGCCGAAATGGAAGGAAAAACTTATGGCGAAAACGGATATGGCATTCCAACATTAACATATGAGGAACTTGCGGGACTTCTTTTAGGGTATGATCCATGGGATATAGGCTTGCAAACTCATCAGGTAGCAGTTGAGCCTTTACTTGATAAGTTAGGAATAGTATATGACCCTGAAATGAAATATAAGGGCCGGAATGGTGAAGATATTGGAATACCGGATAATCCACAAGTACTAAGATGCTGCTGACAATGTTGATACTATCCTGATTATAAAATTAATTAATAACTGATTTAATGGGAAAAATAAAGATAGGGATAATTATCTGCGACAGGTACAATACCTGTGCCGGAGGTAAATGCTTCAGAGCGGCAGTCAATCGTGAAGGGGCATTTTCAATCTATAAAGATATGGAACTCGAAATCGCAGCATTTGCTACATGTGGAGGTTGCCCTGGTGGAAATATTGAATATGCTCCGGAAGAAATGTTTAAAAATGGTGTTGCTAATATACATTTTGCAACCGGTTTCCTCGTTGGCTATCCTCCCTGCCCTTATATGGAGCATTTTAAAAAATTTATTACAGAAAAATATGGAATGAAGGTAATCTTTGGAACCCACCCCATTCCACAGAAATATTATTGCACCCATTCCAAACTGAATACCTGGAACAATGAATTTCTTCAGGAGTCTATTAAACCTGCGCTTTCCGATGAACCAACCCGGCTAAATTATGACTAACAGGATATTATACAGATCTTAATATAAACAAAAAATAGACAAAGTTTTAAATCAGAATTATTATGAGTCAATTGTTCGAAAAAATCCCCATGGAAGGGGTTAAAAACATCATTGTAGTTGCGTCAGGTAAAGGCGGGGTAGGAAAATCAACAGTTGCAGCCAACCTTGCTGTTTCAATGGCAAGAAACGGATATAAGACAGCGCTCGTTGATGCAGATATCTACGGGCCATCAATCCCAAGAATGTTCGGTATTGAAGATGCCAAACCTGATGTAACAGCTTTTGGGGATAAGCAGATGATGTTTCCTGTTGAGAAGTATGGAGTAAAGATAATGTCAATAGCCTTCTTTATTGAACGTAACCAGTCGCTGATATGGCGTGGACCGA
>JGI20214J51650_10000622_pt1 | contig 22240 bp, 18 predicted proteins | sample WetSurMetagenome_FD_51650 | JGI IMG/M metagenome (IMG submission 51650) | reverse complement strand
GCAGCTCTGGCTCTTGCGGACCAGGGATATAAGACTTATCTGCTGGAAAAGACCGGCAGCCTGGGCGGGAATTTCCTGAATGTGCATTACACTCTTGAACATCAGAATGTCAGCGGCTATTTGAAAGACCTGATGGATCGTGTAAAGAACCATCCGAACATTGAGGTCCATTTAAGTTCAGAGGTTAAAGCCGTCGCTGGTTTTGTAGGCAACTTTGAAATCAATTATGCGGAAAAAGGAAAATCCGCTGCCATATCCTGCGGTGCCATTATTGTCGCTACCGGTGCAGCCCCGGCAACTACTAAAGACTTCCGCTGCGGACAAACGAAACAAATTATCACCCAGTCGGAACTCGAAAGGACCCTGGATACCGGAGGGTTCTCCGGAACCAATAAGAATATAGTCATGGTCCAGTGCGCCGGTTCCCGCAATGAGGAGCACGCCTATTGCAGCCGTATCTGTTGCTCNATGGCAGTCAAAAATGCCATTAAACTGAAGAGAAAGGACCCAACCGCTCNTATCTTTGTTCTTTACCGCGATATCCGGACGTACGGGTTCCGCGAACATTANTACAAAGAGGCCAGGGAAGCGGGAGTGATATTCATTCGCTACGAAAAAGAGAACCCGCCGTCAATTACCGGAGACAGCGATCTGCTCGTCACTGTAAACAGCCCGGATTTCCCGGAACCGGTCGAGATCGAAGCGGACACTGTGGTTTTAAGCACCGGCATCGAAGCACCGAAAGAAAATCGTAAACTGGCCGACATGTTGAAAGTTCCGCTTAACGCGGACGGTTTCTTCGTCGAAGCTCACTTGAAGCTGAGGCCGGTGGATTTCGCCACCGAAGGCATTTTCCTCTGCGGTCTGGCTCATTCACCGAAGATGACAGACGAAAATATCTCACAAGCCCGTGCTGCGGCGGCCAGAGCCGCGACGATCATTTCCAGGACCGTGATGGAAGTTAGTGCCCAGGTCTCCAGCGTAGACCAGGAAAAATGTATCTCGTGCATGACATGTGTCCGTGCGTGTCCGTATAATGCCCCGTTCGTGAATGAAGACCGTAAGGCCGAAATAAATGCCGCTAACTGCATGGGCTGCGGTATATGTGTCTCCGAGTGCCCTGCACATGCTATTCAATTGCGGCACTTTATGTCCGACCAGTTTAGTGCCATGATCGAACGGTTGCTCAAAGAATCAAACACGGAAGAAAAAGCNGTTACGNAATAGACTTTAGAATAACAAATTATAATACAAAATATTAAAACAAGTTTAGAAAAAAGATTTATGAGTACGAACAATTTTGAACCGGTAATCATAGTTTTTGCCTGCCATTATTGTGCCTATTCCGCAGCCGACCTGGCAGGTTCGGCGCGCTTGCAGTATCCGCCTAATGTCCGTATTATACGCACCCCGTGTACCGGCAGGCTGGAAATAGACTTCTTTATGAAAGCCTTTGAAAACGGTGCGGATGGCATACTGGTAGCCGGATGTGAGGAAGGCAGTTGCCATTTCCGTGATGGTAATCTGCTGGCGAAACGCCGGGTTAAATCGGCGGGAACGCTGCTGTCTGAAGCCGGAATCGAGATCAACCGGATCCGCATGGTCAACGTCAGTGCCGCCAGCTCACATAAATTTGTGGAATATGTTAAAGAGATGGTGGAGACAATAAAAAAACTGGGACCATCTCCAATAAAGAATTTAAGAATATAGAATTAGGCTTAATGGGAGTTAGTAATGATAGTTGCCGAGAGAAAAACAATACCCGAACTGGTAGATATTTTAAAGACTCACAAAAAGATACTCGTGCTGGGCTGTGGTACCTGCGTGACGGTATGTCTGGCTGGTGGGGAACGAGAGGTCAGTATCATTTCCTCGGCACTGCGCATAGCCTCACGCGTCCAAAACCTGGGTTTCCAAGTCAGCGAGTTAACAATAGAGCGCCAGTGCGATAATATTTTTATCGAACAGGCTGCCGAAGCTATTAGTAAAGCAGACGCGGTCCTATCTACCGCCTGCGGGGCGGGAGTACAGGCAATAGCGGAACGTTATCCGCAAAAACCGGTCTACGCCGGACTCAATACTACCTTCTTAGGCATACTTGAAGAAAGAGGTGTATGGACCGAGAAATGTGCTGCCTGCGGTGCTTGTGTCCTGCACAAATACGGTGGTATTTGCCCTATCACCCGTTGTGCCAAGCACATGCTAAACGGTCCCTGTGGCGGCTCACGTGAAGACCGCTGTGAAGTGCGCCCGGACCGCGCCTGTGCCTGGCAGCTGATATATCGGAGACTGAAGGATATCAACCAGCTGGAGCGGCTAAGAGAGATCGAACCTCCCAAGAACTGGAATCCGAGTTTGAATGGCGGCCCCCGTACCCTGATCCGCGAAGACCACCGAATCTAAAAAGAAACTAAAATGAGATTAATCAAGACCCTATCTATTACTTTTTCTCTACATACTCGCATGCGCTTTCCGCCGCCATGCGGCCTGAGTTAATGGAAAATCCCATGGTATTCCCGGGAAGAATAGAAGGATAGGTATCGTAAAATACATTGAAAGCAGCATCCATTCCGGCGGCATAGAGCCCCGGTATGACGGCGTAATCAGGCGTTAATACTTCTGTCTTATGGTTGATCCTGATACCTTCCCAGCCATGCTGTACATTACCGATGGACTTGCTGGCATAAAATCCGGGCTGTTTGACCGGCCTGAGGTATCTGGTTGGTTTATAAAACATCTCATCGCGCCCCGTCTCACAGAAATGGTTATATTCCTGAACTGTTTTCAGGAAAGCCCGGGCATTAATGCCCGTTTTCGCGGCCAGTTCTTTAATGGAATCCGCAACAAACAGAGAATCACTGCCTTCTTCCAGCGATCTCTGGAAATCAGCATCAAAACCTTCGGCTTTAGTTACCGGTATCAACGGGCCGTGCGGTGCGAAATACATTCCTTTTTCCACGAACAGGTTTTTCGTAGCTTCATCGAAGATAATAAAAGCCGTCCTGTCCTTTTGTCCGGCAATCGCGTTCACAGCAAAGGGTGTATTTTCCATGATCTCTTCGTTCATAAAGCGTTCGCCGAGCAGATTAACCGCCAGGTCCGGCTGCTGGAAAGAATGCATTACCGTCATCGAAGGTCTTTTACTTGTAGATTCCATTTTCTCGATACCGCGGACATCCTTAACATAGGCACCGGCTTCCTTGGCCATGCGGATCCCGTCACCTGCCACACCGGCCAGGTTGGGAAATTCGCCCCCGTAACCGCCGGTCGCCAGAATAACAGCCCCGCCTGTAACAGTAATTTCTTCGCCGGATGAGCCCTGACCGATAACACCGTTAATCCGGCGGTTGGTCATGATTAGTTGCTTTACGGGGGTCTTCAGCAGTATATTTACTCCCAGCTCTTTCGCCCTGCAGGCCAGCTTCTTCATCATTATCACACCGGAACCCATGTTATAGTTCGGTGAATTAGCCGGTTTACCGCCGATCATGTGCATGGTATAGTTAAAACCTGGATGATGAGAACAGAGACCGATAAATTTCACCCCTAACCCCTCCAGCCAGTCAATAGTACCGGCGGATTTTTCATAATAGGTTTTAACCAGAGTGGCATTTACCCGCCACTGGGTAAAATCCATATGTTTTTTAAAAGCTTCTTCTCTGGTCAGTGTTATCTGGTTTATCGTCTGGATGCGGCTTTCCACAGCGAACAGACCGGCGGCCATATTGGCAGCCCCACCGGTGCCTCCTGATTTTTCCAGAACAATCACGCTGGCACCGCTTTCGGCCGCCGTCACAGCCGCGGACAGACCCGCCGTCCCTGCCGCTGCAATGATAATATCCGCTTTAAGATTCTTCATGTGTCTTCCTCCGTTATTATTTAAAGAAAACAGCAACTTGTACCACGCATTATAAAATTTACAGAATACATTGTAAAAGTTTTATCCTTCCGGCAACATTACTCGACTTTAAAATATCAGGCGAAGCGTCTTTTACTACATTACGCAGTATTTCGTTGNACTGACAACAAATATCAACGGTTCATGCCTGCTATTATACAAATAATATGTTGAACCTGTAATTATTTGGTCGTATAATCATAACAATATNATTCAGAACGATAATAGAAAAAGGAGACTANAATGTTATTTTCTGCTAACGGGACTTTCGCAGATTTAGCCGGTATAGACCTTTCCAAACTGACTACCGCTCTTACCGAAGAAGAGAGGAAATCGCCCTATGCCAAATATTTTGCCGGTAAACCGGCTGAACCTGACCCGGATGTCAGGGAGGCAATCAAACCGAACCGGGCGATCGATCCAGCCAGGGCCACAATGCCCGGTGATGTAGCCGAACTGGTTAAAAACTGCGGAAAAAGAGAAGTCGAAAACGGATACTGCGTCATGCCTGATGGGACCGGTTACGCGACTATCCTGACCCGCAACTACGATACTACGCCTGAAGTTGAAAAGGTCTTTGAAAGCTACAATCCGGAGGGCGACCTGGGGTACAAAATCTGGTNTCCGGGGGCCCATATCCGTCATCTCAAGGACGGTGCGATAGAAGACATGGGAGCGGGAATAATGAAGATCAACTTTTACTCTCCACTGCCTCTCACGGTTTTCGGTATCAAGGACATAAAGCGTCTTGACCCGGATGCTATCGGATTTATGGGCGGCGGCGGCCGTTTTAAAAAACTGAACGACGGCGATGATGTCGCTTTTAGTTATATGGCCAATATTCATTATACGCGAAGAGTCGGCCGTGGCTACGAAATGCGCAGCATTTTCTGGAATGGTATGAGAGTAGTTGATGGCAAATTGGAGGTATCTCTCAATCCCGGACAGGTAATCACCGTAGAACAAATGAGAATAGTGGCGGCACACTGTGCTTATGAGTTTGCCAACAGCCGGGCGGTTACACTCCAATGGTATAACGATCACCGTCAATAGCCGCTGTTAACATCCTTATCCGCCGTTATTCAATGCAGCCGTTTAGGGCCGCTTAATGTAACGCCGAGCTCAAAACGATAAATGGATGCAGCTTAAATGTCTTTAGCACGCAATATACGAACACTCGATTCGCTGAAAATACCCGGCTTCCGTGGCCTTTTTTTATGCCAGTTGGGACAGTGGGCACCGGGCAATATGCAGATGATAGCTCAATCATTGCTGCTTTACCGGTTGACCGATTCCCCGATGATATTAGGTATAGTGTCATTAATTAATGCTGTTCCCCAAATGGCAATATCTTTATTCGCCGGTGTTTGGGCGGACCGTTTTGTTAAAAAAAATATCATTTTAATCACCCAGGGAATAACAACATTTTCGTATGTTATCGTCGCTGTAGCCTTATCTATCGGTTATCTCGGTCCGGAGCATCCGGGTTCGTGGTGGATTGTATTGATCGCAGCGATGATCCAGAGCATAGCCATGGCGGCAATGACACCGGCCCGTCAGGCAATACTCGTAGAACTGGTTGGCCGGGACAAATTGATGAATGCCACCGCCATCAATACCATAGGCATGAGCCTGTTCCAGATTATTGTCCCGTTAGGCGGCGGTGTGCTTATCGATACCATCGGTTTTACCACCGTATATTACATTATGACTGGGATATCATTAACCGGAGTTTTATTCGCCGGTTTTATTCCGGCTATTAAACCTAAAGCATCCGCCGGCACCCAAAACCTGATAGTAAATATCTATGACGGGCTGAAATACTCCTGGCACAATCCGTCGATTCTGTTTATAATCGGATTCACCATTATCTGTTTTATCCTTACCAGTCCTCAGATGACCATGATGGCCGTTTATGCCGATACCATACTGAAAGTAGGGGCAACCGGCATGGGAATACTCCAGAGTATCTCCGGAATAAGCGCCCTGGTCATCTCCCTCATCATGGCTTCACTGCCATCCCGCAAACGCGGCTTGATGTTGATGGGCAGCGGCCTGGTTAACGGTCTAGCACTGATCATCTTCGCTTTTTCGAATTCAATGCCTTTATCGTGTGTGATCATGATAATAACCGGATTTGCGAATACGGTAAATATGTTGATGTCGATGACATTGGTTCAAACCTACACCGATGATGCCTATCTGGGCCGCGTTCTCAGCATACAAACCCTGGGAATGGGACTGAGCGGTTTGGGCGGTTTCTTCAGCGGTATTATGGCCGACAGCATCGGGGTTCCCTGGTCAATCGGAAGCTTCGCGATAGTACTGGCCTTTTTGTCCGTTCTGGTACTGGCCGCTATGCCTAAGGTGAGAAAACTGGCATAGAACAGTCATACCTGAACTTTTAGCGTATTTTAAATTTGAAACTACAATATCATAGATTTATTATCGGATACTACCCGCTAAAATAAACACCAGGAACAGGAGAATTTTATACGGCATGTCATNGGTCCCGGTTGTCCTACATGCCACTACTTGTGCAATATTATCTGTTGCGCATTCAGTAATACTCATCACATTTTTTGAGAATTTGGCGAAAATATATTGACATCTCTCTGCTATGTGATTACAATTGGGAAAACGATAGATTAAGTACGTATAGGACATATTCAAAAACATATTTTAATAAGAATCTAATTTATGAATGGCCTGCTTTTCAAACCAGCAAAAACTGAGGTTCAACCATTTCTTCACAATATTGTCTTACTCTATTTTTAGCAAATTTTTCTTTATAAAAGGGGAGACACGAACATGGTTAAACAACTAAATACCGATATGGTGGTTGTCTCGGCTGGCACCGGAGGGCTACCGGCTGCTGTAGCCGCCGCTCAGGGTGGTGCCAATGTCATCATCTTTGAAAAGCTGGGCTTTACCGGCGGTACCGGCAATATGGCTAATGGACTCTTCGCCGTAGAGAGCCGGCTGCAGCGTGCTAAAGCCTACCCGTTAACTAAGGAACAGGCCTATAAAATATGGATGGACTTCTGCCACTGGAAGGTCAACGCCCGGTTGGTAAAGGCCTTCATCGACAGGTCGGCCGATACCATCGACTGGCTCGAAAGCCTGGGCGTGGAGTTTTCCGTTCTTAACGTTGCTCACGGCTTCGGAAATTACTACACATGGCATGTGGTAAAGAACGCTCCCGGTACTTCCAATGAACATGGCCGCGGGTCTACGATGATGAAGATACTTACCGAAAAAGCCAGGGAACTCGGTGTCCGGATCTTTCTGAAGACTTCGGTCAAGAGAATTCTGAAAGAAGACGGACGGATTACCGGTGTGATAGCCGAAGACGCTTCGGGAGAAGAAATCCGGACGCAGGCTAAAGCCGTTATTCTTTCCACCGGCGGTATCGGCAGCGGCACACAAAGTATCTTTGCCCAGGGAGATGGTGTCCGCATGGCCCAGGAGGTGGGTGCCGCCGTACGTATACCCACCGGTCCGGCTAAATCAATCTTCGGTATGGGACCCGGTGGTCCGGGAGGGCCTGGAGGTCCGGGTGGTCCCGGTAAAGACGCCCCGCCGCGTTTTACCGGCCCCGCTATGCATAATCATGTGAGAATCTGTTTCGAGCAGGCCAGCCTGATGGTCAATCTCCTGGGGGAACGTTTCACGAACGAGGAGATCGTTATCAGCATGCTTTATGGCCCCGGTGCCATCAACCTGCAAAAAGACGGCGTAGCCGTTACTATTTTCGATGATGCCGCCAAGAAACACTATGTCGAATACCTGGATAATGTGCCTTCCATCGTTGCCGAGGACCAAACTCTGACCNGAGCCAGTGACTTCGATGCCGAACTGAAACAAATTCTCNCCCAGGATTCCGGTACCATATTCGTAACGAATTCGCTGGAAGAACTGGCGGNAAAAGTCGGTGTGAATGCCGGGGCATTACGCCGGACTGTGGACGAATATAATATCGCCTGTGACACCGGCCGCGATACTGCTTTCGGTAAAAGCAGCAGATACCTTCGTCCGGTAAGGCAGCCTCCGTTCTATGCCAGCAAGGGCAAAGCAATGGGGGGCCAGACGGAATACGGCGGTGTCAGGATCAACTATAAAACTGAGGCTCTGACCGATGATTTTACAGTTGTTCCCGGTCTTTACGCGATAGGCATGGAAGCAGCTTACAATATATATTTTGACATGTATCCGAATATTCTGCCCGCTTCGGCGATGGGCTTCCCCGTTGTATCAGGCCGTATGGCCGCGGAAAATGCTTTACAGTACATCAAATCCATTGAAAAATAATATTTTAGGAGGTATCAATGAATCCAACAAAATCTGTCAATGAGGGCAAATGGGTCGTCGATAAGAGTATCGCGCTCAGTGCATTGACCATAGCTCCGGGAGCTTCCGTGGCTGCCCCGGAAGGCAAGGCTGTGACCATGACGGTAGACAGCGTCGTTACCGCCTTTAAACCAGGCACCTATAAAGGAGATATCTTTCTGACTGTCTATGACAAATTATTGATAAAGCCGGGAGGTTTTGCAGCTGGCCGGCCTCCCGTGGAAATGCACGCTGCTATCTTTATCGAGGACGGAAAATACATCGAAAACAAATCGGTCCCGGCAGTAGTTAAAGGTGGTAAGGTAACCAGCAAGGCCGCTACCGGCGTCACCATCTACGGTACTGAAGACAACTTCAACGGCATACTGGTTGTCGGTGATAGCGAATATACCGTCGACGGTGCCAGGATTGACTTTGAAGGCATGGGTATAAACGACTTCATTGGTTACGGTGCCGGTATCGCCGCCATGGGAAATGCTAAAGTCACTATTAAAAACTCAGATATCAGGATTTCAGGTTGGACCAGGTGCGGTATCCATAACGGCGGCAACAGCGTCACCAGAGTAACCAATTGCCGCATATCCAATTTCAGTTATTCCAGGGAAGGTTTTGTGCCGATGTGGGCGCTGGGCCTTTCCGGGACCAACCGCGTCAACCAGCTTTGCGACAGTGCTACGGTCTATTACGATAACTGCCATGTCAGCGGCAATGGCTGGGGCGTTCTTTCCGTCGACGGCGGCATGAAAGTCCGTATGTACTGCAAAGACACCACCATCGAGCTCACCGGGCCCCGGGCCCGCGGCTATGGAGCTTTCTCCATCGGCGACGCCTTTATCCTGTATGACCATTGTACGCTCAACGTTCAGGGTTATCCCATCCTGCTCGGCGGGCATGGCGATAAATCAGACGCCGATATAACCAACGGCACCGTTATCAATTCCACGCTGTACGGCGGTATGATGTTCCGCACCAGAGGCGGCGTGCTTAATATAAATAAAGGCTCGGTAGTAAATTCGGACTCCTCCACCTTCGTAATCAAGGGTGCCAATGCTTATATTAATATCGACGATGCTGCATTGAACCCCGGCAACGGCGTTATCCTGCAGCTCCAGGACAATGATGACCCTGGTATGGGACCTGCCAGGTTTATGCCGCCGGCGGGTGCTGATTTACCGGTCCCGGGACGCGACCTGACTAAAGCTGATCCAAACGAGGATGTCTTCATGACAGTCTCCAATACCGGGGTAACCGGTAATTTCTTCAACTCTACCACCGACCTCAGAGCCAACCAGCGCGAGAAGACTATAGAACTCCGGGATGGTCCTCCTATGACTATGCCTGCGGGTATGAAAATGGATCCTATAGGCATGCAGGGTGTGAAAAACCTCGACCTCAAGCTAGCCAACGCTAAGGTTACCGGTATTATCAGNGCCGCTGCCACTGCCTACAAAGAAGGCCTGACGCTGATCGAACCCAGCAACTGCAACGAGCTCAGCGCCATCACCCANACCGCCAAAGAATCGGTCAACAACGGCGTCATTGTCTCCCTGGACAAGGACAGTGTCTGGACGGTTACTGGTACCTCTTACCTGACCTCGCTCAGCCTGGCCAAGGGTGCAGCGGTGAAAGCTCCTAAAGGTAAGAAAGTAACCATGACTGTTGATGGCAAGAAGAAGGAGATCGCTGCGGGTAAATATACCGGTAAAATCGTTCTTTCGGTTGCCTGATAGTTGTTACATAACCGATAATACAGTGAAAATATTATTAGCCGCCCATAACAACTATGGGCGGCTAATGCTTCTTCCATCGCAAGTTATTAATATCCCCTTCCGTTCTTTATTTATAGGATACTTCTGAATTTACCGATAAATTGGAATTTCAGATGTTCTACTTCGAGAGCCAGCCATTCCAAAGCGGGTATTGCTTCTTTTGTTATTACTATTAGCTGCTCTTCCCTAGCAGGACCTCAGCTATCTGCCTGTTAATAATTAACATCACACACTTGCAGTGTCCTGACATTATGGCAGGTTATCGAGATCAACCTCCGCAAACGTGGCTTTTATAGATTCCGCTATCGTAAGAGTTTCGATAGTGGTAATACCGCGTATACGAGCGACTTTCCCCTTGATAAATTCATATAATAATTCCGGATTCATCAGCCGGACTGAGGAAAATATATTATACCCGTTGGTTAATGCCATAGAAACATGAACTTCGGGGAATTTATCCAGTTCGTTAATTATTTCTTCAACCTGTGCCCGGTTAGTGCCGAGCATCAAAAAGGCATTAGCGGAATAACCGAATTTGGGCGCGTTCGGAATTGCCACTATTTTTATTATCTTTTTTCCCAGTAAGGCACTGACTCTCCTGGAAATCGTAGCCGGATTTATTCTCAGCCGGGATGCCAGGTCTTTATTGCTTATGAGCGCATTTTTAGATAGTTCCGCAATTATTTTTATGTCGGTCTCATCAGGAATCGCCGGTAAATCACCGAACATGCCCGCCTGTGCATTTTTTGTTTCAGCTTTTGTTTCCGCAACGAGAAAAACATTACTGTGAACTACGCCCGGCCACTGACCGAGTTCATCCTGCATAAAACTATTGAACTTATCCCAATCCAAAAAGTGTACCAGTGTCAAAATATCAAACCTGCCGAATGTAGCTACAGCCAAACGAACGGCTGTAGAATCTGTCAGTTTCGTTTTCAGTTTATCGATACTCATCAGATCTACGTTCAGCGTGATAAACGCTTTAACTTTAAAACGCCGCAGGTCCTGGACGGCCTTGATACTGATCATTTCATTCTTAAGCATGGCATCAATACGCTTGGCGACGGTGGCTGCATTTATACCCAGATTCTTTGCTAGTTTAAGATTGCTGATACTGGCATCTTCGAAAATATTTTTAAGTATTAAACGATCGATTCTATCTATCATATTGGTATATTATATCATAAAATATATACGGTAAATATCATGGATATNATAAGGGCTGCGGTATAATATAATGCATATATTATTCTTATTTCTTCAATATATATTATGTGCTTACAATATTGCCCACAACTCATTATATAATTTTAACATATTAATGAATATTATGGACTCTACATCCTCATAAATATCATATATAGCTGCATTTATACAATTAATAATTATAATATGTATTGACAAATACATAATTATTGTATTATAATTTCAGACTAAGACAGGGGAATTTATTTGATCAGGTTGCCTGATAACGCGGAGTAAACGGCTGATGAAATCGATAATAATCTACCTTTCCGTAACAGGTAACACAGAGTTAATTGCCCGGACAATACAAAAAGGAATTAAGCAGGTGACAGGGCAATGCGATGTTGTTAAGCACAAAGAAGCCAGTTGGCGGCAGTTTCAGGAATACGACCTGATAGGCTTTGGCTGTCCCCCCATGTTGCAGCATATTGAAAGTCCCAGTTTCCGGGCATTGATCGACAACATAAGATTTGTTGGCGGCAAGCATGCTTTCGTATTTGCTACACACGGCACGAAACCGGACTACATTTTCCCCAGCATGATTACCAGGCTGCAAAAACGGGGACTGCTTGTCGTCGGCAGCTATGATTGCTACGCACCCTGTTATCTATCGCAAATGCCCTGGCCGTATCCCACCGCAGGGCATCCCGATAAAATTGACCTGAAGGCTGCCGGGGATTTCGGTAGAGAAATAGTGGAACGCAGCCGTAGAATATCCGCCGGTGAGATTCACCTCATTCCTCCGATACCTGAAGCCCCCAAAGAGGATCCTGCTTTGAAGACAAAGATGGATGAATTGATGGCAAAGAGGAAACGAGAGGGTAAACCGTCTCTGGCTATTCAAGAGCTAATGGAATTCCATAAGGAACTATGTACCTATCCCGAATGCCGTCTATGCATGGATAATTGCCCTGAAGACGCGATTGACCTGTCTNTGAATCCGCCTTCCATAGGTAAAGGCTGTATCGGCTGCACTTTGTGTGCCAAAATTTGTCCTACCGGTGCCATGGATGAGTCCCGGTGGCTCGCAGAAATCATCTCCCTTGGTTTACAGGCGAACATGTCTGCATACATAGAGTCTTCAGTCAAACTGGAAAAGGAGGGTCGCTTCAGAAGATTATTGTCGATCGATAAGATCGGTATCGGAACGCCGGTTTACAGCGTGTTTAATAAACATCCTCAATGGATTATAGGCAAAGGCTTTAATAGGTAGATCAATTTAGTAATTACAAATATTATGTAAAAGAGAGGGAAACATGAAGAAAAAATTTGTCATTGTGGTCCTCAGCCTGGTCGTTGTGCTTTCTCTATTGCTGGCTTCCTGTGCTGCCAAAACAACCTCTACAACATCCGCTCCAACAACTACTTCCTCAAAACCAGTAACTACAACAACTTCCGCTCCAACTCAAGCTAACTGGTGGGATAAATTGGGTATTCCCAAATATGGAGGGACGCTGATCCGGACGGCCGTCAGTATTGCAACAGACTTCGATGGCTACAGCGCCGTTGGCGGCCAGTTCAATACTTATGGTGAAGCCCTCTTTGACCCCAACTGGGCAACTGATCGGAGTGTCTGGGGTTTCACTACCGCCTTTACCCCGCCTGATTATCTTGAAGGATGTCTGGCTAAAACATGGGAACAGACCGACCCCACCACTATAACTGTTTATCTGCGTCAGGGAGTACACTGGCAGAATAAAGCCCCGACTAATGGCCGTGAATTTGTGGCCGATGATGTAGTAGCCCATTACGATCGTATATTAGGCATCGGTACCAGTAAATCACCGCCCAGTCCGTTTAACGCCGGTCGTATCGATGCTGTCGACAGGGTAATTGCTACGGATAAGTACACGGTACAAATAAAATTTAAGACCCCCGGCGTCGTTGGCTTCTTGCAGCTGCTGGACAACGGCGGTCAGAACATAATTGAAGCCCCGGAGTGGGTATCTCTCGCACCCCCCGTTACCGCAGCTGAGGGTGGCGGTGGACCTCCCGGTGGCGGCAGTGCAGCTCCATCCGGTCCTCTTTCCGACTGGCATAACGCCGTAGGTACCAGTGCCTGGATTTTAACGGACTACGTGGCAGGCACCTCGGATACTTATTCCCGGAATCCCGACTACTGGGGTTCTGATGAACGTTACCCGCAAAACAAACTGCCTTATGCTGATACACTTAAAGAACTGCAGATACCCGATACGGCAACTGCCATCGCAGCATTGCGCACCGCCAAAATCGATTTAATGACCAGCCTTTCGTTCGAACAGTCTCAGAGTCTATCCAAGACCAATACCGACCTGAAACAGGCCAAGCTGCCGTTCGGGGCACAAAGCCTGGATATGATGTTCGGCGTAAAACCGTTTGACGATATCAGGGTCAGGCAGGCCATGCAACTGGCTATTGATACGCAAATGATTGCCAGGACTCATTACGGTGGTGCTGTAGATGGCTTACCTGCCGGTCTGGCTAACCCGGTCATTGCTGCTGCAGGCTGGGGCTTTGCCTATAAGGACTGGCCGCAGTCACTTAAGGATGAATATACTTATAATCCCACCAAAGCCAAACAACTCCTGAAGGATGCCGGTTATCCCGATGGATTTAAGACAAACATAATTGCTCCCAGCGCGGCTGCCGATATGGAGCTGATCCAAATATTCAAGGCTGAACTGATGGAAATAGGCATCGATATGGAAATCAGGGCGATGGACATGCCTGCCTGGATAAATTTGGCAATGATGAGGAAAGCCGACCAGCTTAACTGGGACCCGATGGGCAAATCGGGAGCTGTCGTTAATCTGTCCACCATAATCGGTCTTTATACTCCAACCGATCACGCCAACTTTAATGGCGTCAACGATGAGACATATAACGGCATGGTCCAAAAATTCCGCTCAGCTGCCAGTTGGGATGAAGCCAAGCAGCTTTCCAGGCAAATAGACCAGTATGTTCTCGAACAGCACTGGGATGTGTCTGCTTGTCCGTCATGCAGTTTCACTATCTGGCAACCGTACCTTGGCGGATACAGCGGTGAAGCAATCGGTCTCGGAGGTCTGGACAATTCTATCTGGTCACGTCTGTGGGTAAACAAGTAGCATAAATATCTTAATTGAGGACAAGTAACTGGCACCTGGAATCATGATATTTTGACTGATTCCAGGTGCCAGGAATAGTCTTCACCCCTTATTTTTAAAGTTTACAACAAAAGACCTCGATTCAAGATAACGAGAGTAAACCTTGAAAATAAATCTTAAAGATATAACAGTTGTTTGATACTTATATCAGGAAGGTATAAATATGACGAAAGATACTCTGACACAAAAGGTGGCCCGCCTGGAGAAAATGGCCCAGCGGACTCAGGATATCCAGGAAATACAGAACGTGATGAGCCGTCACTGCTTTCTGGACGGATCGAATCAGACCCGCAGGCAGGTTGATGAGATCTGGTCACATAATGAGCCTGATGTCTGTTCTGCTCACAGCCAGATACGTGCCGTCGGACTGGAAAGCCTTTATCAATTAGCCGACATGCATGACAAATTTGCCCAGGACCATGTCGAGCAAATACATCAACTTTTCCCCGATATCCCCAAAGATAACCGCGACCTTGTCGGTTGGATGAAAATGCATGCACTTTGTACACCCTATATCGTCGTAGCGGGTGACGGACAAACGGCCAAGGGTACCTGGGAATCACCGGGCTTCGCCACTATGTTAGTTAACGGCAAGTTGCAGGCTGTATGGATGTGGGAAAGGTTCGCCGCTGATTTCATTAAAGAGAATGGCCTGTGGAAACTCTGGCATTTCAATGCCATGTCCCAGTTCAACACCCCTTACGAGAAAAGCTGGGTAACCAGTGCCATGGAGCCTCAAAAACCGATGGGACCTCCTCCCGGCACCGGCCCGGAACAGCCCGCCCGGTCTCCGGTCCGCAATGAACCCTATAATCCCAGGAAACTGTGTGGTCCGCTGACTCCCCATTTCCCGCCGCAGCCGGAACCTTACGAAACTTTCAGCGAGACCTTCAGCTACGGACCGGGAGAGAATTAGGACAGTGATCTCAATCTAACAAGGAGACCTGAACATATGAAATGTATTATCGTCTACCTGTCGGTAACAGGAAATACGGAAAAGATCGCAAAAGCAATTCAGGCAGGAATACAGCAGGCGGCCGGCCATTGCGATATTACCACCCTTAAAGAAGCTAACTGGCATCGCCTGGGGGAATATGACCTGATAGGCTTCGGCTGCCCGCCTATGGATGGACATATCGAAACTCCTAATTTCAGCTCTTTCATTAACGATATGCGTTTTGTCGGCGGCAAGCATGCTTTCGTCTTTGCCAGTCATGGGACTCACCCGGAGTACATCTTCCCCAGCATGATACCCAAGTTGCAGAAAAGAGGACTAACCGTAATCGGCATGCACAACTGCTACGCTCCCTGTTACCTGTCCATATTCCCCTGGCCTTATATCACCGACGGTCATCCCGACCGGACTGACCTTGATGAGGCAGCAAGTTTCGGAAANGAAATGGTATTGCGGAGCCGGCGTATCTCAGCCGGCGAAAAGGNCCTTATCCCTCCGGTACCCGAGGCCCCACATATAGACCCCGAACAGGAAAAAGAGATGGCCCGCCAGATGGAAGAGGACAGAAAACGGGGTAAATTATCATATCCGATGTCATTTCCGGTGCTGCGGAAATTCCATAAAGAGTTGTGTACTTATCCTGAATGCCGGCTCTGTATGGACAATTGCCCTGTAGACGGCATCGATCTATCGGTAACGCCGCAGGTTATCGGCAAACCGTGCGTAGGCTGCACCTTTTGTGCCAAAATATGCCCTACCGGGGCCATGGATGAATCTGCATGGGTAGCCGTCGGTGCTCCCCAGCTTGCCGAAAGAATGCAGTTTTATATCAAAGGAGTCGAAGCACCTGAAGCGGAAGGTAAGTTCCGGAGGCTGTTACCGGTGGAAAAAATAGGTGCTGACACCCCCGTTTATAAAGTTTTTAACAAACACCCGCAATGGATCATCGGGAAAGGGTTTAACAAATAAAGAGAGAACGGCAGAATNCTTGCCCCCTGGAGGTTAATTTCATGAGTTCGCAAAAATCGGTTANCAAAACACTATCAGCTAATGNGNTTATTATCGGCGGCGGCGGCAGCGGCCTGACGGCGGCGGTTACCGCATCGGAAAAGGGAATAACCGGCATCGTTGTATTGGAGAAAGAACGCCATCTGGGCGGCCATTCAAACATGGCGATGGGACTATTTGCCTGCAACAGCCCGGTACAAAAAGCGGAGATGATCGATTGCCGTGCGGACGATTGTTTCAAGATAGCTATGAACTGGGCCCATTGGAAAGTTAATCCGCGAATTGTCCGGGCTTATTTTGATAAATCGGGAGACACTATACGGTGGCTGGAAACCAAAGGGCTCAAATTCCGGTTAAAAAAAATGTACCCCAATCAGACCCCTGTATGGCATATTCCGGAAGGGGCCGGTGCCGGTATGATAAAACTATTTACTAAAAACTGCGAAGACCTGGGAGTTAAAATTCTTCGCAATACAGGCGTAAATAAAATATTGCGCGGGAAAAAAGGTGAAATCACCGGAGTTACTGCCACCGATGATCAGGGACAGCGAATTACAATCAAATCCCGTTGCGTCATTATTGCTTCCGGCGGCTTCGCTGGTAACCGGGAATTGCTCAAGAAATATTGTCCTGATTACCATGACGGCATGATTTTACAGGGTAGTCCGTTGTTGAAGGGAGACGGCCTGGTACTGGCGGCAGACGCCGGCGCAGCCATCGCCGGTACTATTCCACTGTTGAAAATAGGCGGCCATGTTCCCGATTCTAAAGCCCGCGAAGCATTTATCCTGCGATTCATCGCACAGGACCCGTTTACCGTCTGGCTGAATAACCAGGGAAAACGTTTTACCGATGAAACGGTGACTTTCTCCTGGGACTGTATCAATGCCATCCTGCGGCAGCCGGATAAAATTACCTTCTCAATATTTGATGACAAAACAATAAGTGACATCGAAGAGACCGGTACGGTTGTAACCGGACCGCATCCTAATGATCAAAAAGGGATGCCCGGACTCAAAGAACAGATGAAAAAACTGGTAAACCTGGAGAACGGCAAAGTTTTGAAAATAGCTGACGACTGGAACGAAATTGCAGCCTGGATGGGTGTCTGTCCACAGGTATTGAATGATACTATCGAAGAATATAACGACGCCTGTGACCATGGTCACGACGCAATTTTTGCTAAAGACCAGAAATATCTAAGTCCGTTGCGTACTCCCCCCTACTATGCCGTCAAATGCTGCACCGCTTACCATGAAACGCTGGGTGGTATTAAAACAAATGAGCATATGCAAGTGGTTGATCCCCAGGGAAAGGTTATCTCCGGACTTTTCGTAGCCGGCGTTATTGCCGACGACTGGGTACCGGAAGATTATTGGAGTGTACTGTGTTCCAGCGCGTTTGGTTTTGCAATCAATTCCGGCCGTATCGCCGGAGAAAGTATTGTCGAATTCCTTAAATAGAAACACTAAATAATAAAAAATATTTGGAGGTACAACAATGACAGCCACTTTAGAAGACAGAGTCAAGGATCTGGAGAATAGGTTGGAACAGGCTGAGAAGGCAGCTCAAACCGCCCGCGATATCCAGGAAATCCAGAACATCATGAGCAGGCATTCCTTCCTGGACGCTCAGGGAAAGAACCGCGAACAGGTTATGGAAATTTTTTCCACTAGACCCGACGTCCAGGTTATTTTCCACAATACTACTATATACAAAGGGCTGGACAACATTATCCATTATTATTGCGATAACTGGGAGAAAAAGTTCCGCCCCGCCATGCTGGAAAGAGTCGTTAAGATGTTCCCCGATATCCCGAAGACCAAAGATAACGAGATGGTCGGCTACATGAAAATGCATACCAACTGCACGCCTTATATCATAGTAGCCGGCGACGGCCAGACCGCCAAGGGCACCTGGGAATCACCCGGTTTCGTAACGGTTGTCGGTGATAAACAGGTAGAAGCCATGTGGATGTGGGAAAGATTTGCCGTAGATTTTGTCAAAGAGAGCGGCAAATGGAAGATATGGCATTTCTGTGCCATGATTCAAATGGCCACACCTTATGAGAAGAGCTGGGCAGTAAGTGCCTTGGAAAGAAGAGAAATAAAAATGGACCCCAATGCAGAGAAAGAACCGGCGGTCCCCGTGGTTATCAACGAATCCTACGATCCCAGGAAGCTCTGTGGTCCCTGCACACCCACCTTCCCGAAGCAGCCGGTACCCTATGAGACTTTCAGTGATACATATAGTTACGGGCAGTAATTTGAACTTATTGTTCAAGTATTAAAATATGGAAAACAAATAAATCTAGGTAGGAAAAGATGAAAAACAAATTAATATGGACCGTAGTTTGCACCGCAGTAGTATTATCGATGCTGCTGGTTTCCTGTGGGAAATCCACAACTACAGGTTCAACCTCTACGACCACTACACAAATTGTGACTCCTCAATCGACCACGCAGTTAACGGCACAAACTAAAACCTCCAACCCGGTTTCCACTTCCGCCCCGGGGCCCACAACTACCGCTGCTCCAACAGCTTCACACTGGTGGGACCAATGGGGGACCCCTCAATACGGCGGTGAACTGAACACGGTATATAACTCACCTGGTGCCCCCCAATTCGATAACTACAGTTTTATCGGTGCCAACTACCAGTTATGGCTGGAGACACCATGGTCGCCGGTAGACCCGGTAGTAGACAGGAACGAATGGTCTTACCTTATGGGTTTTACACCGGAGAAATATTGCACCGGAAATTTGATAGAAAGCTGGGAGATTCCCGATGCGCAGACTATCATCGCCCATGTCCGGCAGGGAGTAACCTGGCAAAATAAAGCTCCGGTCAACGGCCGCGAGTTGACAGCCTATGATATTCAGGCACACTATGACCGGTTAATGGGTACCGGGGACGGTTATACCTCTCCCGCCCCGATGTATAGAGGGATGTCGCCGCCCTATTTTAAGAATGCCGTTGCCAAAGATAAATACACGGTCGTATTCAATTTTTCTCAGCCGACGGGCAGCGGGTTGATCGGTCTGGTAGACCCCTTTGGTTTTAATACCATCGAAGCCCCGGAGTGGGTTGCCCAGGGAGATCTGCAAAACTGGAAAAATGCTGTCGGCAGCGGTGCCTGGATGCTAACCGACTATATCAGCGGCAGTTCAATGGTATTTTCTAAAAATCCCGAATATTGGGCTAAAGACTCACGTTATCCCCAGAATAAACTTCCTTACGCCGATCAGCTAAATGTAATAACAATCCCCGATGTTTCAACAAAATTGGCTGCTCTGAGGACCGGACAAATAGATACTCTCAGCAATGTTGACTGGCAACAGGCGTCCAGTCTGAAGAAAACTAATTCAGACCTGCTGCAGGCAGCCAATGCATCGGGAGCCACCGGTGTGGGACTGCGGAATGATAAAGCTCCCTTCACCGATATAAAGGTAAGGAAAGCATTACAACTTGCACTGGACCTGCCGGCTATAGCCAAAGGATATTACGGCGGCACCTCTGAAAACACACCATGCGGTCTGGTCAGCCCGGCCTTAAAAGGTTATGCTTACGCGTATGCCGATTGGCCCCAGTCACTCAAAGACGAGTACAGCTACAACATTGGTCAGGCAAGAAAATTAATGATGGAAGCCGGCTTTCCGAATGGATTCGAAACCAATATCGTTGCTTCCCCCATGAATGATATAGGTCTTTTACAGGTCATCAAAGCCCAGTTCCAGGATATCGGGGTTAATATGGAAATCAAGATGATGGACGTAGGTGTTCAGCGCGCCTATATCAATGAAGGCAAACACGATCAGATGGTAGCCTGGGGTGGAGCTATGATCCAGGGAAGCATGCCTCCGATACTGGCACGTTTCGATTCCACGAATCTCAGTTTGAACTGGTGCCATGTTAACGATCCTGGATATGACGCTATCGTGGCAAAGTTCAGTAAAGCGACCACGGCGGATGAAATCGCTAAAATAATGGTCGAGGCAGACAAATACACCATCGAACAACACTATGTGGTAAATACCGTTGCCACTAATACCTATACTTTCTGGCGGCCTGACCTCAAAGGTTATGCCGGAGAAGCATGGCTGGGATGGGGTAGTGCCTATATGTTCGCCAGGATGTGGAAGGCCGCAAAATAAGATAATTGCCCGGGAAATAACCGGGTACCTGTAATCAGCAGTAATAGTCGATAGACCGGACCGGTTTTGGCGATCCGGTCTATCTTAACAGTAAGTATCTCAAGTGTTATCATTACATTAATTGGAGGTGCCGCTATGTCACCGGAAAAGATCCAAACTGCCGTTTATCCCATTTCGAAAGGGTATATCCTCGTCGACAGCAAGAAATGCCAGGGATGTTTGAGCTGTATGATGGCTTGTTCCCTGGTTCACGAAGGCGAAGCTAACCTGTCTTTATCACGGATACAGGTTATGCAGAACATCCTCAAGAACTGGCCGGACGATATCAAAGTCGTCCAGTGCCGGCAGTGCACCGATCCGTCATGCATTGATGCCTGTCCGAGCGGAGCACTGCACATTGATTTAGCTAACGGGAATATTAGAGTAATCAATGAGGAGGAATGCCTGGGCTGCCAGGCATGTCTCGACGCCTGTCCGTTCGTGCCGCGAAGAATAATCTGGAATTCAAAAACGGACAAAGCCATAAAATGCGATTTGTGCCTTAACACTCCCTACTGGAAAGAGAAAGGCGGGCCGGGCGGTAAGCAAGCCTGTATTGAGGCCTGCCCGCAAAACGCTATAATATTTACCGATAAAGTTCCGGAACAAACGGGTGATACCGGATATGAAACTAATTTAAGGGAGGCCAAATATGGCAGCGGGTTACACGGGTAAAATTCTACTCATCGACCTCACGCATGAAACCACCGGAATACTGGATACTGAAAAATATATAGATTTCTGCGGCGGCAACGGTATGAGCGCCGCTATTTTCTGGGACCTGTGCGAGGAGAAAGCAATTTCTGGTTTCGATCCCAGAAATGTGGTTACCGTGATGCCGGGCCCGCTGGCAGGGACAATGGTTCCGGGCGCCAGCCGGATGGAAATATGCGGCGTTAACGTATTTTCTTATCCGGTAGAATGGTTTAACCGGAGCAATATCGGCGGCTTTTTCGGCGCTATGCTTAAGTACGCCGGTTGGGACGGTCTGGTATTAACCGGTAAGGCCTCCAGACATGTTTGGGTCAATATTATCAATGACAAAGTCAAGTTTGAGGAAGCAGACAGCCTCTGGGGCCAGCTTGTCGACACCGCCCAGGAGGAAATCTGGAAGCGAGTCACCGGGAAAAGTAGTTTCGGTGACTGGTTTTCTTTCAATGAAGAGCTGACGACTCAGGGACCTTCGATTTTGTGCATCGGTCCCGGAGGTGAAAGCCTCAGCCGGATGGGCACGATACAGTCCGGCATCGGCGTCTCGGCGAGCCAGGGCGGTTTCGGCGGAGTCTGGGGTTCCAAAAACCTGAAAGCCGTCAGCGTCCTGGGTACCGGTGGTATTCAAGTAGCTGATCCGGCAGCTGTTTTTGCTCTGCGGAAACAGGCCGGCAAGCTGCTCGAAGCATTAACTGCGCATCAAGCTCAGGCCACGGCGGAAAGCCGGCAGGTCTCCTGTGTCGGTTGTTTCTGGAAATGTAAGTCCCGGCAAAGAAGCGGAGGTATGCATGATGCCATGTGCCTGCGCGAAATGTACAGGACCGACCCGCTTCCCAGCGGCAGGACAGGGTCCGATATCATCTCATTGTANGGTTACAANATGAATGATATCGGCGGCGTTGGTATAACTGATGGCACTTATATCAACAAANTGTATAAAATGGGCGTCCTGGGACCGGGTAAACAGATAGACAGCAGTCCTC
>JGI20214J51650_10000621_pt1 | contig 22251 bp, 18 predicted proteins | sample WetSurMetagenome_FD_51650 | JGI IMG/M metagenome (IMG submission 51650) | reverse complement strand
ACCTCGGACAACCGATCGGAGATTACTACCATGTGAGTGGAACGTCTCAAGTATATGCCCGTCAATTCGCAAATTATTATGTCGCAGCAAACCTAAACCTCCTTGGTACAGGCGATGTAACTTTCACTATTAATGGGGCATCATATACATTATCGCCAAGAACAGCAGTTTTCATCACCAAATAATGACATCGATCCTCTAAGGACAAAAAGCGTGACAGCTGAGGATAATTAGGCGAGCAGCAAGATCGGTTCATTTGACCGATTATATAAGCATACATTTGATAAAGCTAAATCTTTTAGACCCGATAATTTGATGAGAGCTTAATAGAAAAAAATTATATAATCATAATCGATAATCTTTTAAAAATATTTATCCAAATCTAGAAAATCAAAAAATTGTAAGAAGAAATGAAACATTTACATTTTCTTCATTATACTAAAACGAAAATTTATTATTAAAAAAGATTATCAATATCGGTGTTAATACAAAATGACTGAGGAACATAAACTATTTGTAAAAAGGATAGGGGTGGTAGGAGTAGCCCAAACCTTTCAAAGTATGAAGGGTTTAATTTATCTCCCCATCTTTACGAAAATTCTTGGTTCATCTGAGTATGGCATCTGGAGTTTAATATTGACCACGATTGCTGTATTACAACCTTTTATTTTGCTTGGTCTACAGGATGCAATTTTAAGATTTCTTGCTCCTTTATCAAAAGAAAAAATTGTTCAAGGACTGATTACTGTAATTATCACAGTTTTATTTACCAGCTTTATCATATCCATCATCTTTTTTTTCTCATCTGATATTTTAGCAAATATCATTTTTAAAGAACCTTCATCTGTTTATGTAATTCAGCTAGCCATACCATTAATTATTTTAGATACAGTGAATATGGTTATATTAGGTTCTTTTCGTGTATTTGGTATGATAAAAAAATATGCAGCAGTTTTGATTGTTAAAACATCTTTAGAAATCGTGTTGATACTATTTTTTGTTTTATCTGGATTTGGGCTATTCGGTGCAATGCTTTCTCTTATAATTACAGAAGCTGTATCTCTAACAATTATGCTATTTTTTATTTTCTCTTATGCAGGATTTGCAAAACCAGATTTTTCATTACTCAGACCATTTCTTATATTTGGTTTACCTTTAATTCCGATTACTCTTGCTCGATTTGTCATCGATAGTAGTGACCGTTATGTTATTGGATTTTACATGGGTGCGGAGAAAGTCGGGATTTATTCAGCGGCATATGGAATCGGTGTTATCCCTCTAGTTTTGAGCACATACCTTGTTTATGTGTTAGGTCCAACTGTCTATAATTTACATGATAACGGATTGATTGAAAAAGCAAGGATGTATCTGTCATATTCATGGAAATATCTGTTAATGCTTTCTATTCCCTCAGCTTTTGGTCTGTCTATACTATCAAGACCATTGTTATTGAATATGACTACTTCAAAATTTGTTCCTGAGGGACTATATATTATTCCCTTGGTGGTGTTATGTATCGTTTTTTGGGGAATGGAACAGATTTTTGGGATTTCTTTACTAATATTTAAACGTCGTAAGATTTTTATCATCGCATTCCTGAGTGGTGCTGTAACAAATTTTATATTAAATATAATATTAGTTCCACGATATGGAATTATAGCCGCTGCAATTACCACCTTAATAGCATATATTATAATAACAATTATCATAGGCTATTCATCACGTCGCTATTTTACATTTAGTCTCAATTTACAATTCATTACTAAATGCATTTTCGCATCGATCGGTATGACTGTTTGTATTTGGATATTTAATCCGATTGATATAACGGGAATTATTATATCGATTATAATGGGGATTTTCGTTTATTTCTGTTTATTGTTTTTACAAAAAGGTTTTCGAAATGGGGAAATACGATCAATTTTCGAAATATTTGGATTTAAAAAATTTTACGAAAAAATTGTTATACTATCTGATCGAATGAAAAAATAAAATATATACTGATACTGATGGAGAAATAAATGAAAAATAGCATTAGAGAGATGATCTCCAAATTAAAAGGAACTGATGTAAACAGAGAGTATCAGGAAATCAAACGTATATCTAATAGAGATGAACTGCAAAGATTTCAACAAAGATGCCTCGAAAATTTAATTCTTCATTCGTATAAGAATGTCCCATATTACCAAAATATTTTTGATAAAATTGATTTGGTAAATGATAAAAAAGTAGATCTATCAAAATTTCATGAAATTCCGATACTGACCAAAGAACTTCTGAGGAAAAATCAGAAAGAATTGATATCAAAGGATTACCTAACACGAAAATGGTATTATAATTTTTCTGGCGGTTCTACAGGAGAACCAACAAAGTTTATGCAAGATAACTATTATCAAAAATGGTATTCAGCATCAAATAAATATTACTATCAAGATATGCTTGGTATTAATGAAAATAATGTTAAAAAGATATTCCTCTGGGGCTCTCCACAGGATTTATTTAAAGGTGGCATTAGTTTTAAAAATAAAATAGGGAATTGGTTTACAAATACTTTACTTTTAAATAGTTTCAAGATGACTGAAAATGATTTGAAATCGTATATTAACACTATTAATACGTATAAACCAGAAATAATAAGAGGGTACGCAGGGTCGTTATATGAATTAGCAAACTTTTCAGAAAAAAACAAGTTAACTATATATAAACCAAAAAAGCTTGTTAGCTCAGCAGAAACATTAACCAGTGATATGAGGACAAAAATTGAAACTGTGTTTGGAACAAAGCTGTACGATTTTTATGGTTCTAGAGAAACTGCTTCTCTTGCAGGAGAATGCAAGGACGGTCTTATCCACATATTTTCTTTTAATAATTATCTAGAAATACTAGATCAAAATAATAGTCCTGTCCCCGAAGATCAAGAGGGACGAATAATCGTAACTACTCTTCATAATTTTTCCATGCCTTTAATTAGATATGAGTTGGGAGATGTAGCTGTTCTTGGTCCTCCGGTATGTTCCTGTGGTAACTTTTTACCTAGCTTAAAAAAGATATCTGGCCGACTCGAAGAGCAATTTATTAAAAAAGATGGATCTATAATAATTGGATATTTTTTTGTTCATCTACTCGGTGTATTACAAAATAGAGGATATTTAAAAAAGTTCCAGGTAATCCAAGAAGATTTTAATCAAATTAAAATTCGCGCCGTTTTAAATAAAGATTTACCCGAATCTGAAAAAAATGAAATTGAACGAAAAATACGAATAGCCATGGGAATGGACTGTAAGATAATATGGGATGTCGTGGATAATATATCAAAGACTAGCAGTGGTAAATATCTATATACACAATCATTAGTAAAGAGATAAAAAATTATTTTTCAAATGATGCTATTAATTCTTCGAACTCAGAAGTTATCTTCTTCAAATCATGTTTTTGTTCAACATATTTTCTTGCGTTCATACCCATTTCTTTTCGTAGGTCATCATTGATAAATAAGTTATTTACATCGAGAATTAATTGTTCTAAGGTTTTTGAATGAAATCCAAGTTTTTCTTTGCAGATTATTTCGTCAGGATCAACATTAAGACTTATTACGGGTGTACAACTTACCCATGATTCTAAAAAAGTATTCGGGAATCCTTCAATCTGAGATGTATTTATGAAAATTACCGCTTCTTGATAATATTTTTGTATTTTATGATATGGAACAAAACCTAAGAACTCAAGATTGGAGATCGTATTTGTTTCTTTTTCTATCTCATCATATAATTTTCTTTTTCCTTTGTTTTCCCCACCAATCATTATACATTTTATGTTAGGTAATGCTTTTGCGATTTTTAAAAAAATTTCTGGTTGTTTGACTGGTTTGATTGTACCAACCCATAAAATATAATTTTTTTTATTTACTTCATTTTTAATTCTATCAGGAATAATCACAGGATTTTTAATTAAAACGCAATTGTGTTTTTTAAATCTTTTTTCTATTAAATTTTTTTGATATGAGTTTTGAACTATAATCTTATGTGCAAATTTTATATCGAAATATACCGTTATTTTTCTTAATAATGGATGAACACCCCGGAAACGTTCAAAAAGTAGGTTTGAATCACTTACTATCCATTTAACATATTTTTTTCCATGAAGAATACAAAAAAGTGGAATAATTCCTGCAGAGCCGCTCCCCTGAATATATATGTCTGCATTTGCCTTTTTAAGCGATTTCCAATAGATAAATGCGTTTTTAAAGGACGAATAGTTTTTAGATTGAGGGCAGGTAATTATTGTAATATCATTGATTTCTTTTTTTTCGTTATTATCATCATACGTTATAAAAGATATTTGAAAACTGCGTTTAGCTAATTCTCTTCCGACAAGTACTTGTTTTAATTCTGATCCTCCTACATATTTTAGATTCTCACTTGAAACAAGCAATGGAAGACTATCAAACGCTACAAAACAAATTTTTTTATTCACTTCTGTTCTCCTTTCGTATACTAATCTTTTTTTCCTTATATTTTCACTAATTTTCGAATGTTGTTAGTATATCAGTAAATTGATTGGTAATTTTTTTTAAATCGTGATTTTCTTTAATATATTTTCTTGCGTTCATAACCATTCCGTTTCGTAGGTTATCATTATCTAAGAGACATTTGATATCTAAAATCATCTGTTGGAAGGTTTTTGAATGAAATCCAAGTTTATTCTTACAGATTATTTCATCAGGGTCAATATTAAGACTGATAACAGGTATGGAATTATTCCAGGCTTCAACAAAGGTGTATGGAAAACCTTCAACTAATGAGGTATTCACAAAAATAGTTGATTGAAAATAATAATTCTGAATTTTATTATGTGGTATAAAGCCCAAAAAGCTAAGATTTGATAGAGATTTTGACTTTTTTTGTATTTTGTTATAGAGTTCTAATTCTGAATTAGTCGATCCACCTATCATCATAAATTTATATTGAGGTAAATTCTTTGCTATATCTAAGAATAATTCTGGTTGTTTGATGGATCGTATTGTGCCCACCCATAATAACATTTTTTCCTTTTTTCTTTCAAAATCAATAGCGTCATCTAATGCAGTGATAGGACTTTTTAAAAGAACGCATTTTTTTCGAAATCTTCTTTCCATAATTTCTTTTTGATATTCGTTCTGAACGATGATTAAGTGAGCTAACTTAATATCGAAATATAGACTGATTTTTGTTATTAATGTTGTTCTTTGAGTAACATCTTGTAAATTAACGCTTTGGTCACTAGATAACCATTTAATATATTTTTTTCTGTGAATCAAGCAATAAAGCGCTACAATACCTGGTGGATAGGTTGCTTGGATATATATGTCAGAATTAGCTTCTTTAAGAGATTTCCAAAGCATTCTTACTTTCTTGAAAAAAGGAATATTTTGAAATCGTGAAAAAGTTTTTACTAGAATTATATCATCTAAATTCTTTGTCTGCACATCGTTTTTTTCATTATGAACAATAAATGATATGATATACTTTTGTTTGACTAATTCTTTCGCTATGAGGACTTGTTTTAATTCTGCCCCCCCAGCATATTGAAGATTTTCATTTGAAGTAAGTAGAGGAAGGCTACCTAACGATACAAAACAAATTTTCCTTTTCATACTTGTTTCCCTTTAATATTAACCATTTCTTGGTAAAGGTTATCAAGTTTAGCAATTACAACTTTTACATCATATTTATCCTCTGCCTCATGTAAATTATTTTCACTTATCTGCTCCATTAATTTCTGGTTTTCTATTAGCTTAAATATTCTATCAGAAATTTCTTCAGGCGTTGGTGGTATCGATTTAATGACTAAACCTTGCTTTCCATCTTCAAACACATCGATAAGACCACCAACATGCGTTCCGATGAAAGGTAATCCCGCAGCCATCGCTTCGCAAAAAATATTAGGAAAACCTTCCGTAAATGAAGGTAAAATTACCATATCGGAATCACGAAAATAATTAATTTTTTCCGCACCTGATTTAAAACCAACACATTTGACATTTTCTTCTAATTTCATATGAGATATCCTTTTATTTAAATTTATAAATTCTCTACCCTGACCAACATATATTAACTTTGTTTCAGGATACTTTAGTATAATTAATTGAAATGCGTCCAATAACTGATATACGCCTTTGAGTTTTTCGATACGTGAACAAAATAAAAGGATATACGGTGGATCAAATATTTTATTTTTTGATTTATACTTTTCTGATTCGACCATCATTGTAGTAACTATTATCTTGTTGGAATCAATACCTAATGCTATCAATTCATTTTTGAAACTACTAGCTAACACTAGAATCCTATCTGGCATCTCAAATATTTTTAAAAAAAACCTTGAGAGCACATCTTCCTTGCGTAAATGTTTCGATAAATTTTTATCCCAACCTCCTACACAAAAAAGAACAGAAAAGCCATTTTTTTTAGCGTATCTTGTAAATATGTAATCTCTTACAATTGCTACCCACGCTAATGACGGATTAATATGGATTATATCGGGGTTAAATTTTTTCAATTTTTCTTTAAATTTCAATAATTGAATCAAAATAAGTATCGGATAAAAGATTTTTATAAATTTAGAAGAGTCTCCTTGAACGAAGTGTCTTATCAAATATTTATCACTAGGATAATTATCTAGTATTAATCGAACATAATTACTCACACCTCCTTTATCTTCTAAAGAAACAGAACACAGTAAAATCCTAATTTTGTTTTTCATTATTTAACTCCTCTGATAAGTTAACATATACTTTCAAAATCCTAATTAAATTATTTTACCGTATTTTGTAGTGTTTATATTTTCTTTAATAACTTTAGCTGGATTTCCAGCCACAATACAATTAGATTTTACATCTTTTGTAACGACCGACCCTGCACCAACTATGACATGATCACCAATCGTAACACCTGGTAATATTATCGATTTTGCTCCTATAAAACATTTTTTACCAATGTATGTCTTTTTGTATAAACTTCTACAATAGTCATGAGTTAGGATCATCACTCCAGTTGCGATAAAACTCTCATCGTCAATATAGATGTCTTTTGGGTTTGTCTTATCTAAATAGGCTCCAAATGAAATTCTGGCGGTAGAAGAAATATTCATATGATAAATTTTTCTTAAAATAAAACGTCTACCTGATGTCATTAGGACATGAAATTTATTGCGAACTTTTGTCATTACAACCATTTTAATTCCTCTTCAATGCTTATTTAATGTTATGTAATTCAGTTTGTGTTTCGTTGTATGTTTCCTCTTCTAACAGGGTAGTTAATGCCAATAGCATCCAAGCTTGTCCCCATCTTATATATGGTATTTTATTCGTTACTATCGGCCATTTTTGATAATAGAAATAACCTGATTCGTCTTGCATATTGTCTATTGTCCACATTGCAATGGTTTTTGCAAATTCTAGATAATCTGGTCTTATGCTACTTAATTTACTAAAGGTAATTATTCCTTGAGCTTGATTATGGATATCAATAGGCCAAAGACGGGGGTAACGCCATTTACAGCGACCATCTGGAAGAAACTGTTCATTTTTATAGAACTCAGCACCTTTTAGAAGAGCATCCATATATTTTCCATTTTCTGGATTCGTGTATTTAATGAAATCATTTAAAGATTCAAGGATAAATCCTTGATGGAAGTCTATCTGCATTCTTTCAATACCATTAGTTTCGCTAAAATACCAGGCGCCATTAGGCTTTTGTTTTGATATAATGTAATTTATCACTTTTTTTGAGATGTCCAATATTTCTTGGTTTTTTGTATATCTATAAACCTGAGATAATAGCCTTACACCAAGGGTAGAAGCATTATACACAATTACATTTTTATTATATGTAGGAGTATATTTAAAAATTGATTTTTCTTTATCACTTATGTAGAGGTTATCAATGATAAAATTTGCGGAACTCTTAGCTATTTCAAGAGATTCTTCTGAACCAGTATCTTCATAATGTTCTAAAAAAGCTAATGCACATGCAGCTGTGCAAACAATCGATGGAATATCTGGTGAACCCAAATCATCGGGAAATTGCACTTTGAAGGAGTTTCCGACCCAGCAATAGTTTGAATATTTTTTTTCAAGAGAGTTATTTTTTAGGATGTCTAAACAAAACTTAGCATCTTTTAAAAATTTTTCTTCGTTTGTTAATTTGTATAATTTTAGAAATGCAGAAGAAAATAATCCTATACTTTTCAGGTTGATACTTTTTTTTATTCCCAAAAAAGCTCTAGGATTTATTGGAAAACTTTTAAAGGATTGTATTATAAAAATTTTTAACCATTTATTGTTTTTGCTTATCCAGGATGTAAAATCGCTATTTAGACCATCATATGGATCATATCCTTCGAATCCATTTTTCTTAACGAATGCATACAAGTTCAGAACAGAACTCTTATGATAACCATAATTATTCTCACTTGGTCTAATCGCTTTTGACATATGTCGGGTCTCTACATTCTACCTAATGGAATTATCCTTAATATACGCTCTATATTTTTTCATCTTTTTTTTGNTCGAAGATATACAATAAAGCCAAGGCTCAAAAATAAACGGTAATGGATCGTCCCAACTTTCAACAGCATACTCCGTTTTCCCTTTAAAAGTTTCCAAGTATTCATTTAAATTAAGATTTCCATTCAACATCTCTATAAATGATACATATAAATCCTGCCAGAAATGAATCCATTTGATATGGTGAAATACCTCAACATTATCTGTTACTATTTTACTTACCTCGTCCATTTTATTTTGATAATAATAATAGACTAAAGGGATCAATGGTTTGTTTGTTTGATTCGTAATTGTTATTTGTAACCAGCTTCGGGGATTAATTTCCAAAAATTTATATGATTGATCCTTAGGATCTTTGATAAATTCCACTTCGCAGAGACCAGAATATCCTATTTCGTTTAAGATCTTAAGACTTAATTCTTTCAACTCAGGGATTTTTATAGTTTCGTTATAGGTTCCAACACCAAAATCTATTGGTATCATCCTTTTTTTAGCTATCATGACCCAACTTAGTATATCTTTTGTCATGAAACAACCGAAAGATATAGGGTTTTTTGATTTCCCGCCGATCACCTCTTGTATTAATATCTCCGATGGTGGAATTAATTGAGCCATTGCTTTATATGAGTTTATCATTTCATTCTTTGTATTGACCTTCAATAATTTTTTCCCTGTCAAATTATAAAATCTGTGCATAACTGAAGGTTTTAAAAGACATGGAAATTCAGCAGACTCGCTCATCTTAATTACATCGTCGATATCCTTTGGATAAAACGTTTTCGGAATTGGTATTCCGAGTTTTTCAGCGAGCATATAAGTTAATTTTTTATCATATGTATATTTGATAATATCCCATTTTTCAGTTGGGATTTTATAATATTGTTCCAGTTCAGATTTATACTTCGAAAGAGTATAAACCACTGAATCCTCTGTTGGAAGAATGATCCAATCATTTAATTTTTCGACTTCTGCTAAGTTTATTAAAAAATTTTTTAGCTTAATTGGTTCGTTCATTTCTTTAAAAACAAAATATTTTTTTAAATATTTTGAAAACTTTACTATATCTAAATTTTTATTATTGATAAGGATTGTTTTGATATTATTCCGAGCATATGTCCTGAGGAGTCCCAATCCTTGTACATTTCCACCGATGATTATTACACCATTTTCATTCATATTTTAACCAATCAAATCTTTAATTCATTACTCTATCGTAAACTTCTTTCCCTGTGGCAAACCAAGCGTTTTTTTCTTTACATTCTTTAATTATTTTCTCATACATTTTTGACCATCCTGGAAATTCATTTTCATTAAAAACTCGTTGATGCCAAAGAAATGAAATGAGTCCTCCATTCTTTTCTGCAAAATTAATCGATTCCTTAACCGCATCCCATCTAGATTTATCATCTTTGTAGTGAGAAAATAATGTTCCATCCATGACAGTTAGAGGAATGATTAAAAAATGATCGTTAAAAGGTTGATACGGTATAACTCTGTCATCTCGAAAACCTATTTTATCCTTATATCCAAAAGTTGAATCATAACATAATCCAATTTCTTTTTGAAATTCCCAGGTTCTTGGAATTTCTAAGTTTAAATAATGCTGCCTTATGCCAATTACTGGTTTACCTAAAACTTTTTCTAATTCTTTTTTTTCTTTTAGCATTAAATCCTTATTATTATATGAATCATACGAACCATGTAATCCAATTTCCCATCCACCGTCATCCAATTTTTTGATTATCTGTTTAACCGTTGGCTCATTAAAATCATAATGCCCTAATGATAAAATGTACGTAGAAGGATGAAAAATTTTCAATTTTTTAGTTTCTTTTAAAAAAAAGAAAGTAGAATGGACATCATATTTTTTTTCAATGTCCATTATTTTTTCGAAACTCCAGTAGGGATTTGGTTTTTGAAACATTGAAAAAAGATGATACGATCGTTTTTCGATAATAAAATGTGTAAAGAATTGGTATGTTTTTCTGACTCTATCGACGTCATGACTCAAAAAAACAGCAAATTGTTTCCCCTCGGGCCATTCAATTTTGTCCATAATGGGTAGATACGGTATAGTGTCCTTCATTTTTCTTTCTATCGAATTTCTTGATTCGTCAATTCGAGTGAAAATGAATCAAAGACAACATCGACTATATCTGGTGTTGAGAAGGTTAAATTCATCTTTTCGATTTCATCACGAGTAAAAAGATCGTCGTACACATATACTTTTAATCCCTTTTCTTTTAGAAGTTTCGCGAGGGCAAGATTTCTACTTCTATAAACACTTTTCACTCCTTTTCTAAAGGAGATTCCTTTGATACAAATTTTTACTTGCATTAAAGGTTTCTCAATATTTTTACAATAATCAATAATGCGTTGAGCCCAAAAGTCTATCATTCCATCATTAACGCAATGCGATGAATGAAGCATTGTGGTAATATCTTGTTTATTTCTATTTTCCATTTCCTTGATAAGAAACCATGGATATACAGGTATACAATGCCCCCCAACACCAGTTGATGGTAGATGAATATCACAATATTGGTGATTTGCATACTTGCGTGCCTCATAAAAATCAACATTAATTTCTTCAGATATTTTAAATAATTCATTAGCAAGCGCAATGTTTGTATATCGATAGCATCCTTCTATTACTTTAACAAACTCAGCAACCCGAGCAGTTGAAACAAGTGATAGATGACCGATAAACTGTTTGTAGGTTTCAAAAGCTATTTTTCCACTGATTTGATCTACCCCACCAATGATTTTTGGAAATTCCTTTAATCGTGATATACTACTCCCGGTCATAATTCGTTCAGGAGAGTACGCAAGATAAAACTCACCAACATGTAACTTGCTTTCTTCCTCCAACCAGTTCTTAACAATAGTCTCTGTCGTTCCTGGTGGAACTGTTGTTTCTAAAACGATGCAATCTCCCTTTTTCAATAGCTTTCCAATGTTACGAAATGCGTTTTCGAGAATTGTAAAATCAGGTTTATTGTTCTCATCGATAAACAATGGAACAATTACGATAAAAAAGCAACATTTCTCAGCGTCCTGATATGTTGTTGATGCGACAAGGGTTTTTCCCCCAAAGTTTTTTACAAGATCATCTAATCCTTCTTCTTCAGGAATGGGATTTATTCCATTATTGATTTTATCGCATCTTTTTTTATCGACATCAATTCCTATCACTGTTAAACCACTATTCGCGATGACGGCTGCAAGAGGAAGACCTGCTTTTCCCAATCCAATAACAGCAATGAATTTATTGAGATGAATATTTTTTTTATTCACTCGCATGCCTCATTAACGACAGATACAATTTGTTTTAGATCTTCAGATTTTAAAGCAGGATGAACTGGGAGAGAAATCACTTGATTTGTAAGTAATTCCGTAGTGTTTAACTTATCGTGAACATATTTTTTCAGATGTTTGTAGGTGTATAAAGGTTGCGGGTAGTAAATCCCATAACCAATCTCATTTTTCTTTAAATTTTGTATTAATATTTCACGATTCTTGCTTTTTATAGTATATTGATGGTATGCATGCTGCGCTGCGGGAAGGATATAAGGAATCTCTACACCACTAAGCTGAGTATCGAAATATTGGGCATTTTTTTGTCGTAACTCGATATTCTTTGGTAATTTTTTTAACTGTTCAAGTCCAATTGCCGCCCCAATATCCGTTAAACGATAGTTATATCCTAAGCGCCCATGTTCATATCCCCATTTTGTTTTTTCTCGACCATGATTCCTTAAGGACAATATAAGTTCGGCAATCTCATCGTTATTTGTTGTCACCATCCCACCTTCACCGGTGGTCATATTTTTAGTCGGGTAAAATGAAAAACATTCAAGATCGCCAAATGAACCAACCTTTTTCCCATTATAGACTGCACCATGTGCTTGACACGCGTCACCTATTATATGTAATCCATATTTCTCTGCGATTTCTTCGATAGGGTTCATATCTGCGGCTTGTCCGTATAAGTGAACCGGCATGATCGCCTTGGTTTTATTCGTAATGAGTTTTTTTATATGTTCAGCGTCAATATTGAAGGTTTTTGGATCGACATCACAGAAGACAGGGACTGCGTCACAGAACAAAGGAGCGTTCGCAGAAGCAATAAATGAAAATGCGGGGAGTATTACTTCATCTCCATGGGTTATTCCTAGAGCAAGTAAACCAAGATGCAATGCAGTGGTTCCTGATGTTGTTGCAATCGCATATTTTGTTCCGACATATTCAGCAAACTTTTTTTCGAATTCCTCAGTTCGTGGACCACTTGCGATCATCCCTGAGTTTAGCACGTTCATAACCGCTGTTTTTTCCTCGTCACCGATTAATGGTTTTGCTATTGGTATCATGCTTCACTCTCCATAGATGTAGCATTATTGATCTTGATTTCTTTTCCACATTGCTGACAGATAAAAACCTGAAACTTTTTTTCCGTATTTTTCTTTACAAGCTTTATTCCACAGTCACATACAAACCCACGTATCTGTGCAGGATTTCCATATGCTAATGCATTATCCGGGATATCTTTTGTTACGACCGAACCCGCACCGACCATCGCATATCGTCCAATAGTAACACCAGCAACAATTGTAGAATTCGCACCGATTGAAGCGCCATCCTTTACAACTGTTTTTACTAAACGCTCCTCAGTCCAAATGGTTGCACGAGGATAAAGGTCATTAGTGAAACACACATGAGGTCCAATAAAAACATCATTTCCAACCGTAAGCCCATGATATAGCGAAGCAAAATTTTGGATCTTACAGTTATCACCGATGATGACATTAAAATCGATATACACATCCTTTCCGATATTACCATTTTTACCGATGATTACTCCTTTTCGTATATGAGCAAAATGCCATATGCGTGTCCCTTCACCAAGTTGGACACCCTCTTCTACGATAGCAGTTTCATGAATCAAAGTATTTTCACCTCTTCTCCGGTTTTATATGACTTTGTTGCTGCCTCCGCAATCTTTAATGCTTGTAGTCCATCTTCACCAGTGACGAGGGGTTTTTTCATATGTTCAACAGCTTGAGCAAAATCCATGATCTCATTTTTCAACGGCTCTTTTTTTTCCAATGATATATTATTAACATTATATTGAATCGGTACATTAAACAAGTTCATTTCATCGATTTTTCTAAAAGATGAAGAAGACATCGTTACTGATTGATCGATATAATCAACTTCGACAAAAAATTCAGAGCAAGTTAAAAAAAGTTTACGTATTTTTACTGGTGTTAACCAATTTACTTCGATGACACCACATACTCCATTCTCGAAATTCATTATGATATTAGCGTGATCCTCGTGTGTGATGTTTTTGTTAAAGTTACCTGCTCGTGCATACACCGAGGTTACTTCACCAGAAAGGTATCTCATAACATCGATATCATGTATCCCGAAATCAAAAACCACTCCAACATCATGGATTCTCCCAGGAAATTTACCGACTCGTTTTGATGTGAGAGAAATCAATTCACCGAGTTTCCATGAGTTCATACTATCTTTTATGAACTTTACCACAGGATTATGCCTCTCTATATGTCCAACTGCAAGAATCAACCCTTCTTTTTTTGCTTTTTTTACGAGTTCTTCCGCTTTTTGTGTATCCTCACAGATGGGTTTTTCTATCAGTACATGCTTTCCTTTATCGAGCATATCCATAGCTATTTTATGATGAGTGTGCGTTGGCGTAGCAATAATCGCGGCGTCAATATCATTTATCATGTCTTTATGCGAGGTAAATGATTTTATATGAAACCGGTCTGCAATGTATTTTACTGCAACTGTATCGATGTCAGAAACAGCGGTAAGTTGTATCATGCTTAATTCTGAACAAACTCGGGCATGGTTTTTCCCCATTGAACCCGCTCCTATAACTCCTATTTTAATCATAACCTATTCTCCAGTAGAATATATATCAATAGATATGCCTTTCAAAGTTTTGAAAAATTACTACAACCATATTCATCTAATATTTTAACTATTTTTCTACTTGCATCGCCATTGCCAAAATGATTCTTCTGTTTTCCGCTTGGTTTAAAATTATTCATTGCATCCAATATTTTCTTTTTATGAGCCCCTACGAGGATATTCCAACCATCCTTAATAGTTTCTATCCATTCGGTATTTTCTCTTAATGTAATACAAGGAACTTTCAACATATAGGCTTCTTTCTGAATCCCTCCTGAATCCGTTAAAATCTTTTTTGCGTTTTTTTCAAGCCATACAAAATCAAAATAACTCACAGGTTTTATTATTGATATATTTTTACCAATTTTTTTCTCTAAATTATGTTTTTTTATAAATTTTTTTGTTCGAGGATGAATAGGAAACACAATTTTTTCATGAGTCGAAGAAAAAACCTCTAAAATATTTGATAAATTGAGAATGTTATCGGTGTTGGACGATCTATGTATTGTGGTTAAAAAATATTCCTTTGGTTGAATATCAAGGTTTTTTAATATTTTTGATTTTTTCGCAATCTTTATATTTTGTTTGAGAACATCATACATAACATCTCCCACTAAAAAAACCTGTTGGGAAATACCTTCGTTTTTCAAATTAAAAACTGCAGTTTTCGTAGGAACAAATAAAAGATTTGATATATGATCTACTATCACTCGATTAATCTCCTCAGGCATTGTTCTGTCAAAACTTCTCAACCCTGCTTCAATATGGCCTGTTGGAATTTTTAGTTTTCCCGATGCTAAAGCACCTGCTAAAGTAGAATTTGTATCACCATAAATAATTACGATGTCGGGTTTTTCCTTTAGAAAGATTTTTTCTAATTCAATCAACATTCTTCCAGTTTGCTCACCATGTGATGATGAACCGATGCCCAGGTTATAGTCTGGTTCTGGTATCTCAAGTTGATCAAAAAATAATTTGGACATTTCATAATCATAATGTTGTCCGGTATGAATCAAAATTTCGCGGTTATTCTTTCTTAACTCCCTTGAAACAAGAGCACATTTTATAAATTGAGGTCTAGCCCCGATTACAGATATTATTTTCATAATTATCAGTGAAATTTATACTGTGTTTCAGGATTATCTTTCATCTTTTTAAAACTTTGAGGATAGTTTTCAATGTACCATACCATAAATTCTGTAATATCAATTTTATCACTTATTAATTTCTGTCTTTTCTCATTCCATTCCTTTTTTATATTCTGATTCTGAATTAAGGAAATAGCCTTTTCTATTGCATCATCGGGATTTCTATAATTAAAAATCAATTCATATTTGCGTTCTAACTCAATAAAGTTACCCATATCCTTTGTGCCAACAAAAGAATTACATCGTATAACAGGTGTTCCGAGAATTCCTGCTTCTGTAGTCATTGTCTGAGTATCTGTGACAAGCATTTTTGCATAATACAAACAGTCGTGAATTTTTTGTTTGGGGACATTTAGTAAATATTTTTCTAGATCTTGTGTTACTTTTTTTTCTGCAGAAATAAACACTTTAGAATATTTTTGAAGTTCGAAAATTAAACGTCTTTTTTCTTCCAATGAAAAACTACCAACCCGGGCATCATGTACTGCGTCAAAAGCATTGAATCTGACGATGACAAAATTTTCGTTTCTTTCAATTTTTAATAAATTAAAAATGTTTTCATCGGGTGTAAAGTAGCGAGGATAAAGATAGGACATCTCTTTGTAACTATCAACTTTTATCTGCTTTTTTCCCAGGTTGTCAGAAAAAGTTTTCGTCGTAATTATCGAATGCACAAAAGGCATAAACAGCTTATATTGAAGCAAATATGCTAAATTAATGTGAGGTTCTGAATCTTGGAATACAATTGAAGAGCATCTAAGTATAAATGATGTGTAAGCTTCCGGACCACCAAAACCTATAAGCACGTCTGGTTTATTTCTTTTTAAATGAAAATACGCCTTAAGAATGTCTAAAGGTAAATTTGTGATTTTACCAATTTTACTGTTTGGAGATTTGGCATATAAATAATATTTTAGATCCAATCCATTCAACACTGATATTGTTTCAGCATAATCTCTTGCNAGAATTTGAATAGTATGCCCTTTTTTTTCCAAAATATTAATTATATTTTTAAAAAAATGAACTTGGGCAGGTGTATTTATAAAGATACCAATATTCATAGATAATTCCTTACGTTTTTCTTTAGACGAATAACAATTTTATCCAATCTATTATCTCTCCTAGTATTTTTTATACAAATCAACGCTTATTTTTTTATCCTGGTAATGTTGTACTCATTATTATGACTGAGGGTGATTGTCAAATTGCAATTTTTAATCCTTTTTTTAATGAATTTGTAAATATTCTCAAATATTCAAATAAAGTATTCCACATCTCTTCTTTTCTAATTATATTTACACATCATTAGGATAAGTTGTCAAACATACCTGAATAAGCTATCTATTTAAAAAGATTGATGATATCTTTATAATGCGGAATAAAATATTTTTTTTTATCGCAATTATCTTAAAGGTTTTACATATAAAAGAATCGGACTTTGGTGAGGTGGTTTCATAGAATTGAAACAATCAAAAGAAACAACATCCAGAAATAAAAAAAATCAATATTATGGTAAAATCATCGGAATTATCCTTATAATGCTGGGTATCATTTTTTTATATCCTACTTTCTCTAATCAACTTAAATTATCTGCAACACTATTCCTTCTTGGATTTATTATTATTTTAATGATGGATGAAAAAAATACAGATAAAGCAATAAATAATATACAACTCATTTTCATTATTATACTGGTGATCTTAGTCATATGGCTTATAACAATAGAAGTAGATTTTGATATTTTTTTTATATTAATTGTCATCAGTATAATCGCTCTTAAAGAGTTGCTAAATAAATTCTTGAGTTCATATCTACAAAAACGATTGAATATTCTTATCTGTATACTTCTAATCCCTCTTGTGATATTTTTTTTACAAAGAATAATAAAGATTTTAAGCATGTATCCAAACTAATATCATGAGCTCTCAATTCAAAACATACCCAATTGACATATTACTATTTATTCTATGGGGTATGTTGATCCTCCCGGTTACTTTACTGAACGTAGCGGAAATATTTCGTTTTGTAGTAGGTCTGCCTTTACTTCTCTTTATTCCAGGCTATATGCTTATTTACGTACTTTTTCCACTGAAAAATGATTGTAGTAGAATCGGTAGTTTGGAAAGAATTGGATTAAGCTTCGGTTTTTCGATAGCTATCGTATCTCTTCTTGGATTACTATTAAATTTTACTCCATGGGGAATACAACTCATATCTGTTCTGCTTTCAATATTCTTCATTATAGAAAGTTTAGGATTAATCGCACTTTATCGTTGGAAAACTGCACTGCCTGAAAAACGTTTTACAATTTCTGTCGATATATCTCCATTCAAATCTAGCAGCAAAATTGAAAAAATCCTAACTCTTTTTATAATTCTATCAATAATCTTAGCACTATCATCGGTTGTTTATATCACCGTAGAACCGAAAATTAGGGAAACATTTACTGATTTTTATCTTCTTTCTCCTACAGGAAATGCAACCAATTATCCTCAAGATATAGCATCTAATCAAAGTATAAGCCTTATCCTTGGTCTTATAAACCATGAATATAAAATAATGAATTATACCATCGAAATTTGGCTTGTGGATGAGTCTGTCGTCTTTAATGAAACGACACAAAAAAATATTACTATCTACCACCACGCATGGTTCATGGATGAAATAGTGGTGGCACTAAATCATACAGAAATAACTAACATTGAAACACAAACACAAAAATGGGAGCATAATTACAATTTTACAATTAATAAAATTGGACATTTTAAATTAGCTTTCTTACTATTTACAACACCATCAGAGGTTTATGACTCTAAACAAGATTACAAAGATAGTATAAACCTAAGAATTAAAAATGCTTATAGGGAATTACATATATGGCTCTATGTCGGATAATTTATAAATATTTTGGTTTTAATCCTACAGATTTTCCTCTTAATTGTATGTTAGAAATCCACCTACCTTCGTTTTTAATATCAATCCTATTTGAAATACATAAGTATATAAACAGTGAATTCAACTATAATGAGTAAAAATCAGATTAAATTGTAAGTCGAATAGTATAAATATAATACAATATATTATGAAAACAAAAAAATAAGGGATAGGGGGAATAATTATGTCTCTAAAAATTATTTATAAAAAAAAAATTTTCAATAGAAAACGATTTATAAATAAAATATTCGTAGCTTATCTCATCAGCATTCTTGCCATAGGAACAGTATTACCAGTTATACGTTCAGATCCAGGAGACTCTTGGTGGAATCCTGGGTGGAATTATCGTAAACTTCTGACGATGGATACGACGAAGATATCAGGGACGTTGGTGAACTTCCCGATTTTGGTGCAGATGACGGATGGTGCTTTAGTGTCTCATGCACAATCGACAGGTTATGATATTGTTTTCGTGCTGTATAGTGATAATACGACTAAACTCAACCACGAGATAGAATATTTCAATGGTGCTACTGGGGCGTTATATGCTTGGGTGAATATCACTCGTTTGAGTAGTTCGACCAATACGAAGATTTGGATGTATTACGGGAACCCCAGCTGTAGTAGTCAACAAAATAAGTATGGGACTTGGAACTCGAAGTATAAAGCGGTGTATCATCTTGATGAAAATGGGCTTCCGTTTGTTGACAGCACAGGCAATAAGAACAATATCACGTCTGCTAATGTGAATGGTACCGGTATGGCGCAGACAGGGGGAATTTACAAGTGGCTTCATTTCAATGGAACGACAAACTACCTGGTTGTTCCTTTCACCCTGACCGGGGCATATACGGTAGAAGCAATTGCAAATCCAGATCAGATTATTGCATCTGGTGTTGTATACTCGAATGAAAAGACAACCTCACCAGTAACTGGCATTGTAATGGGTATTTCAAGTGCTGGCGTCTATGTTACTGATGGGACTTTACATAAAGGACTCTCACCTTCTTCGACTTATACCCCAGCGAAGACTACGAAATGGTGGGCTGATGTCATTTTCACTGTTGGTTCGAAGATATGGTTTTACCTAGATGGAGCAAATCAGACACTAACCTCCCGATCGTATTTTTCCAATGCTGCAAACTACCGTACTATCGGCGCTAGATATACTACCAGTTATAATTCATTCTGGGATGGTTATATTGATGAGGTTCGGATATCGAGCGGTACTTGGAACGCGAGTTGGTTGAAAACCTGTTATGATATCCAGAAGGATCCTGCGAGTTTTTGCAGTCGCGGTGATGAGGAATCAGCGCCATCCGGAGGCAATCAACCGCCGGTTTTTGAGATTCCTGTTCCTGGTGATGACTCAACGAATAACCCTCTTAATCTTACTTGGAGTATTCCGATCAGTGATCCTGAGGGGAATACTTTCACATGGTCTATACAGTGTTCTAATGGTCAATCGAACAGTGGATTTGGTACATCCAATGGTACAAAGACACTTGCTTTGTCTGGTCTTGCGTATTCAACCACGTATAAGGTGTGGGTGAATGCGACCGATCCAGCTCCCACTGGGAGTGGTCTATATACGCGTAGATGGTATACTTTCACCACACAACAGCAACAAAATGTTGAGGTGTTGGATCAACAGCAGACGCAATATAATTCCAATTATGCATTGTATATGGCTCGTTGGGGTGGCCAATCATTCATACCAACTATGAATTCGTTGACGAGTGTACAGTTATTTATGCGAAAGACAGGTAGCCCTCCAGGTGATGTGATGTTATCGGTTCGTAGTTCTCTCACTGGAGTTGATCTTGCGAGTCTCTCAAAACCAGCTTCTCAGATTCCAACGAGTAATGATTGGGTGACGTTTGATCTGAATGATCTAACTATAACACTAGGTGCTATGTATTATCTTGTTCTGAGGACTACTGGCGGGAGTAATACAAATTGTTATTATTGGGGATACGGCTCAGGCACACCATATACGAATGGAGCGCTTTCATATAGTTATAATAGTGGTAGTTCTTGGACGTCTACAACGTATGATTTCTGTTTCAAAACCTACGGAATCTCCGCTCCTTCAACCCCCGTCCTCTCATACAATCCAGCTTCATATAATTTCGATAATGTTGTTCAGGGTGCTATTGGTTCGACGAATTTTGAGATTTGGAACAACGGCACAGGAACACTCACGTACAGTCTGAGTGAGTCAAGTAGTTGGGTGACAGTAACACCAATGAGTGGTAGTTCCAGTGGTGAACACGATACAATCACGGTGAGTATTGATACGACTGGTTTGAGCCCTGGGTCGTATAATTATCCGATTAACATAAGCTCCAATGGTGGATCTGGGACATTTACGGTGTATGCGATGGTGATTGAGCAGGAGAATATTCCGCCGGGGTTTGGTTCTCCTTCTCCAGCTAATGGTTCTACAGGGATCCTGTTGAGTCTGACCTGGAGTATTCCAATTAGTGATCCTGAAGGCGACCTCTTCTCTTGGACGATTCAATGTAGCAATGGACAAGGTAGTAGCGGGTCTGTTGCATCGAATGGAACAAAGTCTCTTGCACTCTCAAGTCTTGCCAATTTACTCTCTTATAAAGTGTGGGTGAATGCAACTGATCCTTCTGGTAGTGGTTTGTATACTCGCCGATGGTATATGTTTACCACAAAAGCGGGTAATAGTCCACCGGTGTTTGGTTCACCGTCTCCTGTAAATGGTTCTTTGGGGAATCTGTTGAGTCTAACCTGGAGCATTCCAATTAATGATCCTGAAGGGAATCTCTTTTCTTGGTCTATTCAGTGCAGTAATGGTCAAGTGAATAGTGGGATTGGGGCATCGAATGGAACAAAGTATCTCGTTGTGTCTGGTCTTGGATATGCGACGACTTATAAGGTCTGGGTGAACGCGACCGATCCGACGGAGAGTGGTCTCTATACAATGAGATGGTTTACGTTTACCACTAAGCCGGCTAATGGTCCGCCAGTGTTTGGTTCACCGTTTCCTGTGAATGGTTCAACGGGGAATCTGTTGAGTCTGACCTGGAGTATTCCGATTAGTGATCCTGAAGGCGACCTCTTCTCTTGGACTATACAATGTAACAATGGACAAGCTACTAGTGTATCTAGCGCATCGAATGGAACAAAGTCTCTTGCTCTCTTTAGCCTAACCAATTTAACCACTTATATAGTGTGGGTGAATGCAACTGATCCTTCTGGTAGTGGTTTGTATACTCACCGATGGTATATGTTTACCACAAAAGCGGGTAATAGTCCACCGGTGTTTGGTTCGCCTTCACCTGTAAATGATTCAACGGGGAACTGGTTGGGTGTTCCTCCAGCAGGATCTTGGATTCCTTGGAATATTCCGATTAATGATCCTGAGGGAAACCGCTTCTCATGGACGATTCAATGCAGCAACGGACAAACAGCTAGTGGAACTAGTCCATTCAATGGAACAGTATATCTTGCAATCTCTACACTTAGCTATTCAACGACTTATAAGGTCTGGGTGAATGCGACTGATCCTACTGGTAGTGGTTTGTACATGCGCAGATGGTATACTTTTACAACTAGACGAAGTGGTAATAATCCACCGATGTATCCTCGTGTTCCATCTCCAGCAAATTGTTCAATATCTACGGGGAGCCAGTTGAGTCCATCCTG
>JGI20214J51650_10000620_pt1 | contig 22271 bp, 19 predicted proteins | sample WetSurMetagenome_FD_51650 | JGI IMG/M metagenome (IMG submission 51650) | reverse complement strand
CCGTGGTGCGGGGCCTCGGAGCAGAGGGCGAATGCCGCAAGTGTGTCCATGATGATGTTGATCCAGAGGATCTGGATGATGGTGAATGGTTCCGCAAACCCGAGCAGCGGTGCAATGAAGACGAGGATGCAGGCGCAGAAGTTGATGGTGAGCTGGAAGAGGATGAACCGCTGGATGTTCTCGTAGAGTGAGCGGCCCCACCAGACAGCGCTAGTTATCGAGGCAAAGGAGTCGTCCAGGAGAATGATGTCGCTTGCCTCGCGGGCAACTTCCGTGCCGGCAATGCCCATGGCAAGGCCCACGTCCGCATGCTTGAGGGCCGGTGCATCGTTTGTCCCGTCACCGGTGACCGCAACAACCGCCCCGTTCCTTTGCAGCGCTTCAACAAGGAGGAGTTTGTCCATGGGCTCTGCCCGGGCCATCACATCGAGGTTTTTCGAAACAGTTGTCTGTTCACCCTTTGAGAGCACACGGAATTCCGCACCGGAAATTATCGTGCCACCCTGCATGATGCCTGATTCCTGCGCAATCGCCCGGGCGGTCTCCGGGTTGTCGCCGGTGACCATTCTCACTTTTATCCCCGCACGCTGGCAGGTTCCTACGGATTCCGGAATATTATCCCGGAGATGATCGCGGATCCCGACGAATCCGTCCCACGTAAGCCCGGACTCGATCTCGTTGCCGCTCATAACCTCCCTGTGGGCGAACGCGAGTGTCCGCATTGCCCTCGATGCAAGGGTACTTACACTGCTTAAGTCCGGTTTGTCCACGCAGAGCCCGGCCACAATCTCGGGAGCGCCCTTGACAAGCAGCCACATCCTGCCGTCCATATGGATTATTGTTGACATCCGCTTCCGGTTGCCATCGAAAAGGTACTGTTTGGTCGTGCTGGTTTCTGCCCGGAGCTGCATATAGTCGAGCCCATACTGCCGGAGCCAGCGGAGCAGCGCCCCCTCGGTCGAGTTGCCGATGACGATAATCTTCCCGTCCCGCTCCTCGAGATGTGCAGTCCCGTTGACCGCAGCATTGAGCGTGATCCATTGTGCCGGCGTCTCCGGAAGGTCACGGCTGTTTTCTGGTTTCCCGGCCGAAGATTCCACAACTTCCATCTGGTTCTTCGTGAGCGTGCCGGTCTTGTCCGTGCAGATGGTGGTTGCCGAGCCGATGGTTTCGCAGGCGATCAGGCGCCGGACCAGGCAGTTCGCCCGCGTCATCTTCCGCATGGCAAGCGAGAGTGAGAGGGCCACACTCATAGGGAGACCTTCAGGAACTGCGGCAACGACGATCACGACCGCGAGCATGAAGTAGTGGAGAACGTTGTTCGCGGTATCGATGTTGAACCCTGTTACTTCGCCAACCATGAACCCCCGGATGAGCAGCGTGCTGCAGATGAGCACGGCCATCGCGTACCCGAAGCGGCTGATGACCCCGGCAAGTACCGTAAGTTTTTGTTCGAGAGGGGTCTCGGTGGCATGGTCGATCCCGAGCGATGCTGCAATCACGCCCATCTGGGCCGAGTCGCCGACCGCTCCAGCGATCATGTGCCCTTTGCCGGCCGTGATAAATGCCCCTTTCAGCACGCGGTCACCGGTAATCTTGCCAACCGGCTCTGTTTCCCCGGTGAATGCCGATTCATCGGAGAACATGTCATCGGACACGATCATCCACCCGTCAGCGGGCAGAGCGTCGCCGGCTTCCAGCAGGACCAGGTCGCCGACCACGATATCCCGTGATGGGACCAATGCCGGGTGCCCGTTGCGGATCACCTTGACCGCAACATCGTCCCGGTGAGCGTTCAGCACGTCGAACTCCTTACTGCTCCGGTACTCATTAAAAAACGCGATACCGGTTGAGAGGAGGACTGCGACGATGATCCCGATGGTGTCTAAAAAGCCGCTACCCTTGACGAAAGAGACAACCATCGAAACGGCCACCGCAAGGAGCAGGATCTTTATGATCGGGTCGTCGAATTTTTCCAGGTACTGTTTCCAGAGCGGATCCCGGACCGGGGGGGTCATAGTGTTGGCGCCGTATTTTTTACGGAACTCCGCTACCTGTTCGGTGGAGAGGCCGTTCGTTCCCGGTATCGGTTTCAGTTCATCAAGCGAGAGCATTGTTGAGGGATCCTGCGATGATTTACACTCTGGATCGCAGCATACCATTGGTTTTGGGAGGATTATAAGGTGTCACATAAGGGAGTGGCGTGAGAAATGGATAGGGAAAAACCTGTTTTTTGCCAAAAAATCGTCTGGACGGCGGGAATCTCTTTATCAGGCCCGGCCGGGTATGTGCAATACAAGGGTATCGTCAGGTCACCGGAGACTTTGCATAGAGTATGAATTCACGGGCAACATTGTTGCCGCAATCGAACCGGATAAGATACCGGCCGGGGATCAGGCTGGCTGTCGCAAGGGTGAACGGGCCCGTTGATGAAGCGATCTCATCCCCGGAAATTACCGTGAGATAGGACCGGGCAGGGTCCTCGGAAGATACCTTTTCCCGGGTCCCGTCACGGAATAAACGATAGATCGTATACGTCGGATGAGTGTAGGAGCATCCGGTGATTTCGGGACCCTTGTTCACCAGATAGAATTCAACAACCTCTCCCGCTTTGTAGATGGTTGCGTCCATCCTGATATATTCCGGATGGTTGTTGCCCGGCTGAGCGATTATACTCTCCGATGGCGATTCTGACACCTCACTCGTGGCGTTACCGGGAACTGCGTCCGGTTCAGTACTTATGGTAACCACAGGAGATGGTGTTGGCAATGAATGCCGGGTTGCTATCGTTGACAGGGTTTTTGTTACCGTTGCACTGGCAGGTGTATCGGAATTTTCCTGTGATGCACATCCGGCCGCAAGCAGGAGTGCTGCGAGGATCAGCAGCAGACCGGCTGCTCTGCATGCAGGGCTCCATCCCCGATTGGATAACCCCGGGAATCTCTTCATGAGATAAAAATCAGTCCATTGCGGTAAATAGATTGTCACCATTATTTGCGAAAATTGTCCGCACCCGATCCTTACGCTCCTGCATGTGCTGTTGATTTTTTCATGGATTTTTTGTAAAAACAAAAGGTGGTGGAAAAACAGGGCTCTTCAAAAAAATTCCATAAACAATTTCCGGCAATTCTTCCGGCAATTTTTCTTAATACATTTGCCGGACTTACAAACATCATTGAACCGGGTCACGGGTCAGATTGTTCTTCCCGGGAAGTATTGAATGTACTCACTTTTATCCGACGTGAAACCCTGTCAGGACCTTCAGAGATCATCATACCTGTGAGATCTGTACTATTCCGGGCCCGTAAAAGCCCCCGTTTGCCAATATGGGGACCCTGTTTTTTTCTGCATGGGAAACGATGCCCACGCCAGTCGAAAATTTCCCGTAATTGACGTATTTTTGAAAAATACGCATTTTAATCAGGAACTTCCCCTGCAAAATAGCGGCCCTGCAGTACCCCCCTTTATTTAGCCCTGTTCCCTTATGTCCAAACCAACAGAGCCCCCGTTTTGGGATCAGCAATTCTCCAGGAATTGTTACTTACCTGTTTTCTGACAACTTCCGGTCCCGTCCGCTGCAGGAATACTGGAACGGTACGCCGGTTTTTTCACAGAAAAACCTGCGCATCACCAAGATCCCGGAAAAAATCCATACCATTTTTCAAACGTTAAAAATTTTTGCTCTGTAAAATCCTGGTTTTAAAAGAGTGATCTCACTGAAGACCAGGCCGGATGTTATCGCCAGATGGGGCGGTTTTCACCGTTAAAAAAACACCTGCAGGAATTCTGGAACACCAAAGCCTGCTATGAGCCCGGTTGTACCACATGTCCCCCAACCTCCGGATTTCAGAGGTCATAATCCGGAAAAATGCGGAACCGGGCCGGAATTGCCAAATGATCCCCGACGGGATCGGACAAGGTCAAATATAGCAATGGTTCGAAGATCGAACGTGAGTGGGGGGAGTGGTTTTGGACGCGGCGGGTACCAGCCGGGGGGGTATGCCTGCATCCTTCCCGGGAATATCAGGGATAAAGAGAAATTCTGCAGAGCAAAAATTAAAAAACGCAAAATCCAAAAAAGTGCCTACTCGCCCGTTGTTTACGGCTCGTTGTATGGACCGGCCTTCGCAGACCGGACGATCTGCAGGATAACCGAGGCAACTGCTAAGAGAGAGATGCCGATAATTGCGTACACGAGAAGGCTGAAATTCTCCTTGACAATGGGGAGGCTGCCGAAGAAAAAACCGGTAAGGGTGAACGCGGAGATCCAAAGGGCACCACCAATGATATTATACGAGAGGAACCAGCGGTAGCTCATCTTCCCGACTCCTGCAAGGAACGGTGCGAACGTACGGATGAACGGGACGAAACGTGCGATGACAATGGTGAAGCCCCCGTATTTTTCAAAATATTCATGGGTCTTCTGGAGGTGCTCCTTTTTCACAAAACTGCACTTCCAGTCAAGGACCTTCATCCCGGTCGTGTGCCCGATCCAGTAGTTCACTGAATCGCCGAGCACCGCGGCAATGACGAGCGAGAAGAGCAGGACCTCGATATTCAGCAGGCCGGCCCCGGCCAGCGCCCCGGCAACGAAGAGCAGGGAGTCACCGGGAAGATAGGGTGTCACTACAAGGCCGGTCTCGCAGAATATGATAATGAAGATGATCAGGTAGGTCCAGAACCCGTAGGTGTCGATGATCCCCGGCAGGTATTTGTCAAAATGCAGTACCATGTCAATGAATAAAAAAGGCAGATCCATTTCCTGTTATATGGGTTCTTACCCCGCATAAATGGATCCATGCCACGGGCAATACCCCCCACCCACCCTTCAGATACGACCGCTCTTCTGCAGCCAGAGGCCGGTACCTGCATATGCGGCAAGGAGGAGAAGGACAATGCCGAGGATCGCAGCAACCCGTCCGGAGTCGCCAGCGGCTGCAGCACCATATGCCTCCATGAGGGTGATGATGACTGCGGCGACAGCGAGGATTGCCGCTGCATAGAGCCCGGTGATGGAAAGTGCCCCGGCAAGGATCAGGTCGTCCATAAAAGAACCATATGCTGTTAGGTTATATGAAAACATCCGGACGGAGTAACCACCGGACTGCAGTTATTCAAGGTATTGGGCGAGCAGGTTGTTGTAAAGATGGCGGACATTCTCATCCGTTGACGGCATCTTCGGGAATCCCGCATACTTCCCTGCGGTGCTGATGTTCCCGGGCAGATCGAGGTGGTACTGGTCCTGCGAGAAGAACCAGCCTTTCTGTTCGTAGTACCATGACAGGTATTCCTGTTCTGTCTGGCCGGGGGTTGGAATGAAGAGGCCGGCTTTCTTTTGAAGCTCTGCAAGTTCCATCATCGTGGTGTACCCGGACCGGCAGATCACGAACTTTGCCCGGTTCATCAGGTCCGCTTTCTCCTCATTGGTGACATAGGTCCGAATCGAGCAGTTCCCGGACCCGGTCACCCTGCATTTCTTCTGCGGGCTCCCGAGGAGGATAACCGAGCTCCCGTCAAGTTCCCGTGCCATGGGCAGAAGGATCTCCTCGAGCCGGGTCCGCTGGGGTTCAGGCCCGGAGATCAGGACAAGGTAATCGAGATCTGAGAACACGTCCTTTTTTTGGATACTCGTCAGAATGCCGGAAAAAAATGCCCGGGACCGGGAGGTATCCGAATACGGCTGTGAGAGTTTTCCTGCAAGCGAGAGGGGCCCGGGCGGGTTGTCGGGAACGATGATCCGATCGAATTTGCCGTGATGGTACCGGTTCAGCACCGAGGCAAAAAGTTCTACCGGCCAGAGGGTTGGGGGAAGGTGAAAATGGAGCTGGTGGGTGATAAAGAGGGAAGGGACGCGTGACGAATAGACCCCGAGCCGGTTATCGCTGATCACGAGGTCGTAGTGGTCACGGGAAAGGATCTGCGAGATACCTTTCCGCTCCCGGGCGATTGCATGGAGCATTATGGGAAGATACACGGACAGTTTTGGCAGGAAAAAACGGCCTGAGCTGTAGGGTGACGGGTAATCTTCGAAGGGAATGAACCGGCATGAGGGAAATTCCTTACGGAGTGCCGAGAGGGCATTGCCACAGGCAGCGATGGTCACGTCGTGATCGTGATCCAGGAGAGTTTTAATCACCGGGATATCCCGCATCGCATGGCCGAGGCCCCAGTTCAGGGGAGTAAACAGAACAAATCCCATTCAGCCGACCTTCATTATGATACAGAGATTCGTTTGCTGACGTATGAAGGATTCGAAAGGGGAATTTACTGATATCGTGAAAAAAGAAAAAATCTCACGTAACGACCGCTTTCCTGAACCGCCACCATGCAAAGATGAACATGATTACGGAAAAGATCGCGAGCCCGCCAAATGCCCATGCGATGTCCATCGGGGTGTAAGCATAATGTTTACCCAGCGCAATAAAGTCCGGGCCGATCGCAAAATACCGGATGCCGGTGATTAAAAGCGTCATCGGGTTGTAGACCGAGATGATCTTCAGGATCTCGGGGAACGTATCGATCGGGTAAAGGGCGTTGCTGGCAAAGAAGATTGGCATGGTCAGGAGCGTGATCACGCCTTGCAGCCCTTCGGGGCTTTCCATCGAGATCGCGATGGCAGCTGAGAGGAACAGGAACCCGAGAGCGAACATGGCAACGAAGGCAAGGATCCCGGCAACCCCGATGACGGTCTGGAACGGGGTGAAACCGGCAAAGAATGCCGTCCCGATCAGAATACCGAATCCCATAATTATGATTGCCTGGATGAATGATTTGGTGACACCGGAGAGGCCGATTCCGAAAATGATGTGGTTCCGGTCCATCGGGCTTGCAAGGATCTCCCGCATGAGCCCCCAGTTCTTGTCGAAGAGGATGACAATCCCCCCAAAGAGACTTGTGAAAAGGGTCGTCATCGCGATGATCCCTGCACCCATGAAGGTGAGGTACCCGACAACGTAGGCACCGGCTGGCACCGGCATGCCGGCTGTCAGCTTATCAAAGTTACTCGACATGGCGATGCCGAAGAATGCGAGCCAGAGTGCCGGCTGGAGGAGCGACGAGACAAGCAGCGTCCTGAAGCGGACGAACCGGATCATGTCGCGCCAGTAAATAGTCATGAACCCATACGTCATATTACCGTCCCCCGGCCCGAAGGTGTTGTGCCCGGGCGGGAGATGCACCATCGTCTCGAAGATCCTTACCCGTGTAGAAGACAAAGACATCGTCCATGGTGGGTTTCTTGAGGTTAATGGTCGTGATCTCCATTCCCGCGTTCCTGATCGTATCGATGATGGTCGGGAGGATCTTGGTACCGTCTTCATTCACCATCAGGGTAAAACCATGGGACTTTTCCTTGATCTCGCGGACTGACGGCAACCCCCTCAGAATCTGTACCGCTGCTCCATTGTTATTTGTCTCAAGATAGATGATGTCCTGCCCAAGGGTGTTCTTGAGTTCCCACGAAGTGCCTGAGATGATTACCTTCCCGTGGTCGATGATGCTGATGCGGTCAGAGAGCAGGTCAGCCTCGTCCATATAATGTGTGGTGAGGAAGATGGTGGTCCCTTCCTCATTGACACCCTTGATGTACTCCCACATCCGCATCCGTGTCTGGGGATCAAGACCGATGGTCGGCTCGTCAAGAAAGAGGATTTTTGGCCGGGTCATCAGCCCGCGGGCAATCTCGAGCCGCCGTTTCATACCCCCGCTCAGGCGCTTGGTCAGTGCGTCCCTTTTTGCCTCGAGCTGAACCAGTTTCAGGAGCTCATCAATCCTCACCCTCCGTTCAGGTTCCGGCATATTGTAAAGCCGGCCATGAAACTCAAGGATCTCCCAGACTGTCATGTCCCGGTCAAGCGTGATGTCCTGGAAGACAATACCTATCGATTCCCGGACGTTCTGGGGATCTTTTGTCACATCATATCCCGCAACCGTTGCTTTGCCTTTCTGGAGGAAGAGGAGGGTGATGAGGATATTGATTGCCGTGCTCTTGCCGGCCCCGTTCGGCCCGAGGAAGCTGAAGATCTCTCCCTTTTTTACGGAGAAACTGATGTTGTCGACTGCTTTGAAGTCCCCGTACCTGTGTTCGAGGTTCTCGACAACGATTATCGCTTGTTCCGGGTCCGCATGTTCCATACTGTGAATATTCCAGAATCAGAATATAAGAATAATGGGATATGGGCATGGTCGGGTATTGCATCAGTCCTCTGCAATCACGAACCCTTCGGTGCAATAACCGTTATCATCCCGTTATCCCCCGGGGGATCATTATGGGTGTTCTTTTGTGAAGATCAGCCGGACTTTCGTCAGGGGTATATCCTCATACCGGGGAATGGAATCGGCGGAAAATTCAAGTTGTTCATACGTTTCCTCCTGCGCAACATCCCAGATGCTGTCATGGGGCAGGAGGAATTCGCGTTCCGTTGCATTGACAAACAGGATGTGGCTTCCTTTCCTGAAATCGATAACGCACATCGTAAGATACCCATCGCTGTCTCTGCCGCTGGTTGCAATCCTGCGGTATACAACAGACGGATCGTACGATGCAATGGCATATCCGGGTTCTGAAAAGACCGACTCGTTCCGGATCCGTTTTGCCTGTTCGCCGCTGATGCCGATATAGACACTGATATTCTCTTTTACGGTGGAGTTGTATACGGCATAATCGATATGCTGTACCTGCTCCCTGATACGTGAAGCGTCCGACTGGTTTGTCCTGGCCCTTACCGACTCCCAGCGGAGGAACCCGTTGACAGTTTCGGTTGTTCTCCCATTCACGAAATCGCGCACGGCTTTTCCAACTTCCGGGGGGAAGTCCTGTTCCGTGAACAATGCGGTCTTTCTTGGGCTGATGATGGTGATCGCCCGGGGGGTGATGCTTGTATTTTCCGTGATAGTGGCCGGCATGGTCGGGGATTCGGTCATCTTCACAATTGACGATGCTGTCAGCGGGGGCATCTCTTCAGGTTCGACCTGCAGGCATCCACAGAAAAGCATGGCGGAGATGAGGAGCAGGGTGATGATTCCTACGGTCACTGGCACGGTGCGGGGCCGGATATGTTCACGTGAGGCCATAGAGGTACGCTGATACCAATGGTGACGGGAGCGCAAAAAAATATTCCCTTTTTATTTTTACCGGGAATGATCCTGCTATAGGTATATGTCGGCAAAGAACCAAAGATACCGGAAATGGCACACGAGCCTGAATTCCGGTACAAACAATGCCTCATCATCCGGAATGATGTAAAGATGAGCTGCGGCAAGCGGTGCGCACAGGCAGGTCACGCATCCATTGGTGCCTATAACGGCGCTGACAAGAACCTCCAGAAAGCCTGGATCCAGGAAGGCCAGAAGAAAGTGGTTCTTAAGGCAAATGACGAGCGGACGCTCTTTGAGCTCAAAGTGATTGCCGAACGTTCAGGGGTCTCGACATCCTTGATCCAGGACGCCGGCATGACCGAGATCCCGCCCGGTACTATCACCGCGCTCGGCCTCGGCCCGGCCAAGAGCGAGGATCTTGACAAGATTACCGGCTCGCTCTCACTCTTATGAAACAGAGTAATTTTCCGCTCGAACGCGAGCTCGGGATCCACTGGTATGCAAGCAATGCCGAGGGGATCGGTGGCAGGCTACGGACAACGGCTGAAGATTTCCTTGTCGAAGAGATACCGCTGGAAAAGAAACAGACGAGCGGCCCTTTCCTGATCTGCCGGCTGACCAAGAAAAACTGGGAACTCCAGCACGCTGTCAAGGAGATCGCAAAGCGGCTTGGTATCAGTCACCGGCGCATCGGCTGGGCGGGCACAAAAGACCGCAACGCGGTCACAACGCAGTGGATCTCCCTTTATAATGTAACCCCGGAACAGGTAGCCGCGGTAAGCCTGAAGGACATCACGCTCGAACTGATCAGCCAGTCAAACGAAGGGCTGGCACTCGGAGGTCTGCAGGGTAACCGTTTCGACATCGTGATCCGTGACCCGGATCCCGCGGATCTTGAAGATCGTGTGCGCAGTATTTCAGAAACGGTTGCAGCCGGCGTTCCCAACTACTTCGGGCTCCAGCGGTTCGGTGCCATCCGCCCGGTAACCCACCGCGTGGGAGAATGGATCCTGCGGGGAAATTACGAGCAGGCGGTTCTTACCTATGTCGGCATGGAATTTCCCGGTGAGCCCGATGAGATGAAGGCCATCCGTTCGGCGTTCAGTGCATCCCGGGACCCGGCACCCGCGTTACATGCCCTGCCGGTCCAGATGAATTATGAGCGGGCCATGCTCCATCATCTCGCAGAATGCCCGGGTGACTATGCCGGAGCATTGCAGGTACTTCCCCCGAAACTGCTCTCCATGTTCGTCTCGGCATTCCAGTCGTACCTGTTCAACCTCGCATTAAGCCGGAGGATAGATGACGGATATGCCCTTGATGACCCGCAGCCGGGCGATCGGCTCCTGTTTGCCAACGGGCGTACGGATACAGTTACGGCAGCAAACAGCAGTGCGGTAAAGATCCACCTGAAGCGGGGGCGGTGTACCATTGCTCTCTTTATGCCGGGGAAAGAGAAATTTGAGGCACAAACGACCGGTGAACAGGCAACCGAAGCACTGCTTGCAGAGTATCGCATCTCACCGGAAGATTTTGGACGGGCATCTGTGTTCGTGCGGACAAAATACGAGGGCGCGTGGCGGCCGGTTGCGCTGATGACGGAGATCCAGTCAGCGCTCGATGGGGGAAACCTGCGTCTTAATTTTACCCTTCCCCCGGGTCATTATGCGACAACGGTCTGTCGTGAGTTCATGAAGGCAGACCCGGTAAGGATGATTTAGACCGGGACTGTGCCAGTTTCTTTGCTCCTTCGATTGCGTCGTTCATGTTGCCGAGTTCATCGATTACATTGATCTTCAGGGCATCGGCCCCGCGGATCACCCTCCCATCCTCAATATCGGAACGGGCGATCACCCGCTGGGTTGTGACGTCGGTAATAAAGTTCTCAAAACTCTCGCTCACAATCTGCTGGGCATATACCTGCTCATCGTCACTTATCGGGCGTGCGGTAGAGCCCATGTCCTTTTTACTGCCGGACTTGATGACCGTGAGATTATAGCCTTCTTTTTCCATCCAGTTGCTGATATCCGAGAACTTCCAGATAACCCCGACTCCTGCGGTGAATGTGTCCGGGTCTGCATAGATCCTGTCCGCGTGGGCGCTGACGTAGTATGCGGCCGATGTCCCCATGTCCCCCATGGACACGACAACCGGCTTCTTGGTCTTTGCATATTCGAGGTCTCCAATGATCTCCTGAGCTGCGGCCGGTGTTCCACCCGGGCTGTTCACGCGCAGGACAATTGCATCTACCATCGGATCGTCGGCAGCTTCACGCAGCTCCCTACCCACTACCTCGCTCCCGATGGTCTCGCTGTCAGAGGCCTCTCCGGTGACCATCGTGCCCTCCATGCGGATGACTGAAACGCCCTGCGTATCCGGGTGCGAGAGGAAATAATATGCAACCGATACTCCGCATACCAGGAGAAGTCCCACGATGATGATCAGGAACCACTTGAACCCTGCACTGGACCGGCCCTGGGCCGGTGCTGAGGCAACCGGTGCTGGTATTATGGGTGTCGGGGGAGTCACAGGAGCCGGTGGAGCTGCAGAAACTTCAGCAGGTGATCCAGATATAAAAGGTTCAGAACCTGCAGCGGATTCTGGTACCGGAGGTAATGTTATTTCGTCCCCGTCCATAGATCAGGCCTCACCATACAGAACGTCAAACTCGGAGACGAGGTTGCTACCGCACATATAGTATTTTTTTAAGGTAAGGCGGATCATCTGATCTTCTGTATCGATATGCATGCCCCCGACAAGGGATGGTGTATCGGACCCCCCGACAATGAATGGCAGGTGTATTAACCGTATCTCATCCACGAGCCGGTCGTGCAGCATGTGCCAGTTCAGGGTCGGACCGCCTTCTATCATCAGTTTTTTCACGCCAAATTTTTCCCTGAGAACCTTCATGAGTAGCGGGAGTTCGACATGTGTCTTACCGGCAACGATGACATGGGCTCCTTTCTTTTTTATCGCATCAACCCGGTCTGCAGGTGCAGCTTCGCAGACTGCAATCGCGGTCGGGGCATCATTTTTCAGAACGTTTGCATCGAGGGGGAGGTCTGCCATACTGCATGGGATGACCCGGAGCGGGCTTTTTCCTTTTACATACCTGACCGTGAGGAATGAGTTGTCAATACGGATGGTGTTGGCACCTACCATGATCGCATCATATGCAGCCCGGGTTTCATGAAGCAGCAGTTCGGTTTCGTGCGCCATGTATTTCATCAGGATCTTTGAGGAAGCACCTTTTTTCAGGGTAAGTTTTCCGTCTGCCGTAATCTCTGACATCATCAGGACATGCGGCCGGTCGGTTTTGGTTGTCATTGAATCTCTTCTCTCCGGTATCATTGGGTGGGGGATATAAATAAAGTGATGATCGCGGCGGTCAATATCATGGCTGATACAGGTATGATCACTTCAGAAAGGCAACTATTAATGGATCGTATACCCATGAATTGAGTTATGAATATTACTGCACTCCGGCCAAGGTTTGTCAAATACCTGGAGCCGGTCGCAGAGGTCTTTGTAAGGCTTAGGATCACCCCCAACCAGATCTCGCTTCTGGCCCTCATCGCCGGTGGTGTTTGTACCTTTCTGTTCTTCAAACGCGAGTTCCTGCTGGGCAGCCTTGCACTTCTCGTATCGGCGATTTTCGATCTGATCGACGGGAGTGTTGCCCGCAAGACGAATGCACACACGAATTTCGGTGCGGTCTTTGACTGGATCGTGGATAAGTACGTGGATGCAATCGCGCTCCTCGGGATCGGTCTTTCCGGTCTCCCGATCATCAGCCAGATCCTGCCGGTCCCCCCGGTTGCGGATTTTGCGATTGTCGCTGTCGCAATCACCGGGTCACTCATGAATACCTTCATCAAGCCGGTTGTCTATGCCGAAATCGGGTACCGGGAGAAAGTCGAAGGCAAGATCGATGACCCGCTGGAAGGGGTGGGATTTTTCGGGCGACCCGAGACGTTCCTTGTCCTGATACTTGGTGGGGTTTCCGGTTTTATCTGGGCCTCGGTCATCATCATCGCTGTCTGTACGAACCTGTCCGCGATCCAGAGGATACTCTATCTTTACCGGACGCTTTCCTGATAAGGTCGTCCTGCCCTCGGGAATCATCCGGAAAATTCTGACAGTCTATGGGGTGTCGCCCCTCGTCGGGGCGCAGCGAAACCGGTCCGATGGCTCTCTTCCCGTGACCTCCTCGCTTTTGTCGGCGAGGGTTTCCCGCCATTATGATACAACATATTACTTGTAACCTGACTACGGGCATCGTAATGCGCCCCGGATTCGAAGAACATTGTCCTTCCCCTGTTTAAGTCAGAATGCTTTCTCTGACACATTTCTTATGAGATGGCGCATTCTCCTGCTTCTGGTCTGAAGACCCTTAACATCCCTCAGCGGGGATGCTTCATCCTGAACGGATGAAACAGAGTATGTTTTGAAAAACCCTCTCTTATCGAATCTCATCAGAGATTAAACTGAAGAAAGCCATCAGGTTCTTCGAGTCATTGAACCTCCCAAGAAGTGAGATGCGTGAAGAACACGAAAAGATTTCTTCAACGATGATAACGCAAGAAGGGGGTCTCCTGTCACGCGAAAAAAGGTTTCCCCGGAATACGTTGTCTTCATCTTTTACTGGTCTCTGGTTATTACCCGGCATCGTCCGATACTTTCGGAATCATGATGAACCTGCCACCGGTACCACTGAGGATTATCTCTCTTTCCTAAACGCTTTCCTGACCTCGCCCGCATACATCTGGTAGAGGTCATCAGCATAATTTCCCAGTTTCGGGATGATGGTAAAGAGCCCGTAAGCGATTATGACGAGAATGATGAGAGCGGTAAATTCAGCTATAACATTATGTGCCCAGAAGAAACTCTCGTATCCGGTCTCGCCGTTGCCTGCAATCTCCGGCCAGTAGGGGAACCATTGCTCCGTGTATGCCATGATCACAAACGCGTTCCGGAGCAGGTTGAGGAAATAGATGGTCGGTGCGATGATCAGGAAGGCAAGAATTTTTTGTCTGGTGGTTGTAGGGACCGCAGCAGCAACGCCGAGCATGATCGCGATGCTTTGGATACCGGTGCACCCGAGGATGATCTCGACCCTGAAATTATTCCGGGTAATGATATTCCAGTCCGCGAGACTGACATTGAACTGGAGTATATCAAGCACCCAGACAATCTGTCCGACCACGACGCTGATAAGGAAATTGCCTACCATCGGGATATATTCAAATGGGGCGTAGATGATGAACGCTACTGCGGCGGCCCGTGAGAGGTTCAGGGCACGCTCGTCTTCTTTCAGGAGATATTTTGCCGTGATGAACAGGAACGGTACCGAGAGTGCTGCCATCAGGGGGTAGAGGAAATTGTTTTCTGAAAAATAAAAGTCAAGGTTGGCAAAGAGGGCGAGGACAATAAACGTCCATCCTGTAATGGCTGCATATTTCCTGTGGCGACCGGGCACGAGGAATGCTAGGAATCCGAGACAGGACAGCAGGACCAGGTACTCGATCATTACAGACTTATTCGCCTGTTACCAAAAAAAGGATTCCGAATGAACATACCCTGCATCTTCTGATTGTAGTTGTGCAGATCGTATGGAGAGGTTCGGGTTTTTGGAATNTGGCGGAATCATGCACGAAGAAAATACAGGAGTATTATGCAGTAAAAAATGACTCTTCNGCTTCCGGATAAGAGAGTTAATCTTGTATCATCACGCATATTATACCGATGTTTTGTCCTGAATGTAAAACCATGTTAATATCGTCTGCCGGACAGCTGAAGTGCCGGAAATGCGGGTATATCCGGAAGATCGAAGATGCCGACCAGATGAAGCGCATGGTCCACCGCAGTGAGAATGAGATCATGATTGTGGATGATGAGGATGATAAAGTCAAAACCATGCCAACTATCCAGATCAAGTGTCCCAAGTGCGAGAACAATCTTGCAATCTGGTGGCTCCGCCAGCTCAGGGCTGCAGATGAGAGCGAAGTGCGGTTCTTCCGGTGCACGGAATGCGGTCACACCTGGCGCCAGTACGATTAAGCTACAACGATATTTCTATAATCAATTTTTAACAATGTTGAAAATTTGAGTTGTCGAGGGATACGATTCCGCTTCTCGCGCGACCAGAATCGAAGAACTCTGACTCGTCCGGTCGAAGATCTTGCTGTTTTCTCCTACTTCGGGCCTGATAGCCCTCACCATCTCCCTGCCAGCACTTCACGGCGGGAAAAATATTCTCCTTCCCAAAGGAGGACAGGGTATAAGAAATCGTTTCAGAAGGTAAGAAAAAAAATTACAGCAGTCCCGGCGCCTTGACGCGGAACTTCTGCCAGAGCACGCGTCCCATCACGCGGAACGTGAAATCAAGTTCCTCAAAGCCGGGAATCATATTCTCCTTGAGCAATTCGCGGCCGGGATCCATTGAGTCCCCGCCAAGGAGGGTTGCGATAAGCCGGTTACCTGTCATCGCAGAGAAGTTCAGGATCTTCTTTGCCAGGTTTTCGGAAGTCAGGACAAGGTTCGGGAACCCGATGATGAAGGCCATATCCCAAAATTCGGGATGACGTGCCAGCACTTCGAAGGTCTTCTCGAACCTTTTATCGGTCGCATCCCCGAGCAGGTCGATCGGGTTACCCTTGTTCCAGAACTCGGGAAGGAACTCGTTGAGTTCTTCTATAACATCCCGGGGAAGATCGACAATCTCCACGCCGTAACGTTCTGCATAGTCCGACGACAGGACCGCAAAACCACCGGCATTCGTGATGACCACTGCACGTTTGCCTTTCGGGAATCCTTTCGGGTGAGCGAGCATCTGGGCAGCGAGGAATGCACCGGTCAGGGTGTGGACGGAGATGACACCGGATTTACGGAATGCTTCCATGTACACATCGTACGAACCTGAGAGGGAACCAGTGTGGGACGAGGCGGCATGCTCGCCTTTCTTTGATGAACCGGACTTGATTGCAACCACCGGTTTGGTCTTTGCGACTTCCGAGACCACTTCCATGAAGCCCTTGCCATCAGTGATCTGTTCGATATAGAGAATGATTGCCTTGGTCTTCTCGTCCTTTCCCACATAACGGATATAATCGAGGAAATCGAGGTCTGCCTGGTTGCCAACCGAGATAACGTTCGAGAACCCGATACCCTTTGCAAGGCTCAGGTCAACGACCGTGTTGATGATTGCCCCGCTCTGTGAGATGAAGGCAATGTTGCCCGGGCGTGGGGACTGATGGACATAGGTGGTATCGATGCCCCGTGGGGGAACGATCAGTCCCAGGCAGTTCGGCCCGATGATCCGCGTCCCGTGGCCTTTTGCGATCGCCTTGACACGATCCTCCAAGGCCTTGCCGTCGTCTCCCATCTCCTTGAACCCGGCAGTGATGATGACAACCATCGGGACCCGTTTCTGGCCGCATTCCTCCACAACACGGGGGACATGGATGGCAGGTACGGTTATGACCGCCAGATCGACCGGGGCGGGTATGGCTGTTATTGTCGGGTATGCCTTCAGACCCTGAATCTCGGACCGCTTGTTGTTCACGGGATAGAGCTGGCCGGGGAAATGGAGCAGGTTATGCATAACTGCATACCCCATCTTGGAGGATTCCTGTGACGCCCCGATCACTGCAATCGACCGGGGGTTGAAGTATTCCATCGGGACCGGTATCCGCTCCGCCCTTGTTTCTGTGGCCTGGACTTTATCGGTCACGATGACGCGGGCATCCACAGCGCAGGCGCCCTTCTCGTAAAGCCGGAGCGGGTTAATATCGAACTCAACGACATTCTCATTCTCCATGAAGAAGCGGCAGATGTTACCGATGATCCTCACAAGTTCCTCTTCGTCACGGGGTTTTGAGCCGCGGTACCCGGCAATGAGCGGGTATGCATTGATCTCCTTGACCATCTGGCGGATCTCGTCTTCTGTTACGGGGAGGATGCGTAGGGTCACGTCTTTCATCAGCTCAACCATGGTACCGCCCATGCCGAAGGTGATGACTTTCCCGAATGCCGGGTCTGTCTTGCCCCCGATGATCAGTTCAAGACCGGGTTCTGCCTGCTTCTCGACTATCACGCCATCGATATTTGCCGCAGGATCGTACGCTTTTGCCCCGTCAATAATCTTGGTAAATGCCCCCAGTGCAGCCTTCCTGCTACCGATACCGACAATGACCCCTCCCGCATCGCTCTTGTGGACGATCTGGGGTGAGATGATCTTCATGACTACCGGGCAGCCTATATGTTCGCAGGCATGTGCTGCATCCTCTCCGTTCTTTACAATCTGGAATTCGGGTACAGGAAGATCATATTTCCTGAGCAATTCATAGCCTTCTGCTTCACTCAACATCTTCTGGCTCACGGATTCACCTCGGTTTATGGGTAAAAAATTTACAGAGGTATGGAAAATACTGCCATAACTCTGTTTTTGGGCATGGTGGCAGAAGGGTTCGCACCGAAACATTCGGCTCATGCCCGGAACATTAAGATATGATAAAAAGTTGGGCAGTGCATAATTTAAATTTGCTGAATTGTAAGCAACGAGCGATTGGGGGTAAACGGACACAAATTCGGGCTACTTTGACCATTCTGACCATAAAGATTAAGTTAAATTATCATTATTGATAATGTAGATTAGGAGCACTCACATGGTCAAGAGCGCAGAAACACAGGCCCCGGCAAAATACTATTTGCCCGATCCCTCGTACCGGCAGAACAGTTGGATGGGGGACTACTCCTGGGCGTACAATGAATTCAAAAAAGACCCTGATAAGTTCTGGGACAACATTGCAAAGAAACTCCACTGGTTCTCTCCCTACGACAAGGTCTGCGAGTGGAATTACCCGTACGCCCGGTGGTTCATTAACGGTAAGACGAATATTACCTACAACTGCCTCGACCGCCATGTTCTCGGGAAAAACCGGAACAAGGTCGCGCTGATCTGGCGGGGGGAGACCGAGACCGAGGACCGGGTCTATACCTACCGGCAGCTCTTCAGGGAAGTGCAGCGTTTCGCGAATGGGCTGAAAAAGCTTGGTGTTGGTAAGGGCGACCGGGTCTGCATCTATATGCCGGTGATTCCGGAACAGATCATCGCCATGCTTGCCTGTACCAGGATCGGTGCGATCCATTCGGTCGTTTTCGGGGGCTACGGTGCTGCGGCATTGCATCAGCGTATTGTTGGTGCGGGCGCGAAGGTTGTGATCACGGCTGATATCACGATCCGCCGGGGAAAATCAATCCCTATGAAGCACGCAATCGAAGAGGCGATCATTGATGCCCCGACCGTTGAGCACCTGATCATCCTGCGCCGGCAGTTACAACTTCCGGTAGAAATCCACAGCGAGATGGAGGTCGACTTCTACGAGCTGCTGGCCGATGTCGGGTCAGATTGCCCTGCAGAAGTGATGGATTCCGAGGATCCGCTGTTTATCCTGTACACGAGCGGGACGACCGGAGCCCCGAAGGGGATTGTCCATACCTGCGGGGGATATATGGTCGGGGCCTACTACACGACCAAGTACATCTTTGATCTCAAGGAGACCGATGTCTACTGGTGTACCGCAGACCCTGGCTGGATCACCGGCCATTCCTATGTGGTATACGGCCCGTTCTGCGTGGGTGGCACTATCTTCATCTGCGAGAATACGCCCGATTACCCGGACCCCGGGATCTACTGGAAACTGGTCGAGGAGTACGGAGTATCGATCCTGTATACAGCGCCAACCGCGATCCGGATGTTCATGAAGCTTGGCCGCGAATGGCCCGACAAATACAACCTCAGTTCCCTCCGCATTCTCGGCTCTGTCGGTGAACCGCTGAATCCCGAAGCTTTCGAATGGTTCTATAACGTGATCGGCAAGGACAGATGTCCGATTGTCGATACCTGGTGGCAGACCGAAACCGGCATGCACATGATTACAACCGTACTTGGTGAACCGATGCGCCCCGGTTACGCCGGCAAATCAATACCGGGCGTTGTCGCGGATGTTGTTGACAAGGATGGGAAGAGCGTACCTCCCGGGAAAAACGGGTTCCTTGTAATCAAAGAACCCTGGCCTTCAATGATGCGTACGATTTACAATAACGATGATCGGTACCGTAAGTACTGGGAGACTATCCCGGGTTGCTACACGGTGGGCGACCTCGCTATCAAGGGCGAGGACGGGAACATCATGGTGATTGGGAGGTCTGATGATCTGATTGTTGTTGCCGGCCACAATATCGGAACTGCCGAAGTCGAGAGCGCGCTGGTCTCTCATAAGGCTGTGGCGGAAGCTGCAGTGATCGGCAAACCGGATGCCCTCAAGGGTAACACCATCAAAGCGTTTGTCACCCTGCGGGTGGGCAACACGCCCAGCGAGAAACTCAAGAACGAGTTGATCTACCATGTACGGATCACCCTTGGGCCGATTGCCATGCCATCGGAGATCGAATTTACCGATTCCCTCCCCAAGACGCGGAGCGGGAAGATTGTGCGGCGGGTACTGAAAGCAAAAGAGATGGGCATGGATCCCGGTGACATCTCGACCCTGGATGAATAAAAGTAGCGGGATATGAAACCATCTTTTTAAATACTGTTTTGTGGCATTTATTAATATGAAGGTCAGGCCAGAGGACTCCCTCAAGATCGAAAACATCGTTGCTTCCGCAAAGGTGACCGATTATCTGGATCTCCCGGTCCTTGCGTCAAACATCAAGGATGCTGAATATAACAAGAAACGGTTTCCCGGTGTTGTGCTCCGCATGCAGGACCCCAAGATCGCTGCTCTTGTGTTCGGGTCCGGCAAGGTTGTATTAACCGGTGCAAAAAGCATTGAAAACGTAGGCAAAGGACTGAATATCCTTGGCGGACTGCTGCGCAAGCAGGGAATCGATATCCCCAAAAAACTGGACTTCAAGATTCAGAACATTGTTACGTCTGCGGACCTTGCAACTGCAATAAACCTCAACAAAATTGCGGTGGGATTCAACCTCGATAAGATTGAGTATGAACCGGAACAGTTCCCCGGCCTCGTCTATCGCCTGGATAATCCCAAGGTAGTAGTGCTTCTCTTTGGCTCTGGCAAGTTGATCATTACCGGCGGGAAAGTACCGGAAGATGCCAAGATGGCTGTGGTCAAGATCCTTTCCGATCTCCGCAGCCTGGGTTTAATGTAAATTTCAGAAAAATCGAGTATTTTTTTTATTTTGTATTCTGCCAGTGGGTTCTGTTTCCATTTCCCACATCCGGAGAAATAGATATATAAAACAATCGAGCATTGCCAAACGATAACGAAGCCTATATATCATTGACTGGATAATTAATCCAGTAACATTTCTTGGAAATAATGTGGATGTGAGTGTATGAGAACGGAGAATGTCATGTATTTCACTGAGAAAGAAGAGGAGTTCGCGAATCTTCTTATCGAGATCGGAACGAAGCGGAATGTTGCAAAGGTTCTGGTGTTCCTTGCAAACACTCCTGAAGCAACCTCCCGCGCTATTGAACGCGGCACGGATCTTCGCCAGCCGGAAGTCAGTATTGCCATGCGTTACCTAATTGACCAGGACTGGATCACCAGCAGGGAAAGCAAGGCAGAGAGCAAAGGCCGCCCGGTCAAGATCTACGAACTCGCAAAACCAATCCATGAGATCATGGACAGCATTGAGAAAGAGAAGAAGAAAGAGGCGAACAACCAGCTCGCCCTTGTACAGAAATTACGGGATTATATCCGCTGAAGAAATTACCTTCACTTTTTTCTGGCTGCCGATAATCACGGTGGTCTTCTTTACAAACCCGCAGAAGAGACCACTCTCGACAACGCCCGGGATCGCGGCCAGGTCTGCTTCCAACCTTTCGGGATTGCTGATATCGGGAAATTTACAGTCAATAACAAAATTCCCGTTGTCTGTAATGACCGGGCCGTCCTTCCTGACCGCCTCGCGGATGACCGGGTCGCCCCCGAGCCCACGGAGCTCGTTAAGCACTGGCATTATCGCAAAGGGGATGACTTCGACCGGGACTGCAGCAGTGCCTAGTTTTTTTACCACTTTGTGTTCGTCTACGACAACGATGAAATGTTTTGCAGCTGCTGCCACGCACTTCTCCCGCAGGTGCGCTGCCCCCCTCCCTTTGATAAGCCGGAACTTCGGGTCGACTTCATCCGCCCCATCAATAGCAATATCGATCACCGGGTAATCATCAAGGGTGGTGAGCGGGATTCGGGCCTCCCTTGCCCGGCGTGCCGTCTGGAACGATGTCGGGATGCCCGTAATAGTAAGGCCGTTCCTGATTCGTTCGGAGAGCCGTTCAATCGTGAAATAAACCGTGGAACCGGTGCCGAGTCCGATTACCATCCCCTCCTCTATCATATCTGCAGCCCGGTATCCGGCGGCACGCTTGGCCTGTTCGGGTGCTTCTNCCATCTTGTCCATTACCGGGATAGTTTACCGCGCGCGGTTAATTAAAACTGGTGATCCATCTGCGGGAAAACTATTTCGGCATCTTACGAAAAGATCGTTCTTGTAGACTGGCAGGCTTTGTATGCCGTACAGTCCAGCGTGATCGGTGTGATGGAGATATTGCCTTTCCGGATTGCATGGACATCTGTCCCATCCTCTGCATCCTCGACAAGCGGTCCGTTGATCCAGAAGTAAGGACGTCCCCGGGGATCGAGACGCTTCTCAACACCGGTATGGAACAGTTTGTGGGCGAGGCGGGTTACTTCATACCCTCCCTTTATCTGCGAGGGTATATTAACATTGATGACATCGGTCTCCGGGCAGAACCCGTGCAGGAGGACGCGTTCCACCACGTCCCGCACAACCTTCTTTGCTGCATCGAAACTTCGGGCATAATATTGTGGATCATCGAACTTATCTCCCTGGTCCTCGACCTGGAGGCTGAACGCGATCCCTTTTGCCCCCTGGTTGGAGGCTTCGAGTGCCGCCCCGACAGTACCGGAGGTCATGATGGACTCGGTCGAGAGGTTCTCTCCGATATTAATCCCGCTCACCACCATTGTGGGCTTCAGCATCAGGGAATACAACCCGATGATAACCGCGTCAGTGGGCTTTCCTGCCACAGCCCAGGCTTTCTCGCCATTCACTATGACCTGTGTTGTCCGAAGGGGCTCGAAGATTGAGATCGACCTGCCGACAGCGCTCTGCTGAGT
>JGI20214J51650_10000619_pt1 | contig 22277 bp, 14 predicted proteins | sample WetSurMetagenome_FD_51650 | JGI IMG/M metagenome (IMG submission 51650) | reverse complement strand
GATAAAACTCTGGAGGCGTCAATTCCCTGCTTCAGAGCATCCCACAAGTTTCTTTTGACAATATGCACCATATCAAATACCATCAACCCGTCTGATTCTTTCAGGGCCATTGTGATTGCCCTGCTGAATTGTTTCTCATCATTTTGATATTGATCCGCATAAATACTTCCCACAACAGGAACTGAATTGCATACGATTTTCTTACTTAGTCGGGCCGCACCTTCAACAGAGTACCAGGAGTCGCGACCTTTGCCCATTGCAGGTTCAGTTCTGCCCGCCATACTTTCTGAGTTTCTTTTGTTCAGTTCTTCAGTTGTCACTTCTGTGTAGTAGAGGCCAGCCTGAAACTCATCCAAAAGCTCGGCATAACCATATTTCTTGTATCGTTTGGTAGCCCAGCTGTAGTCTTTTGACGGGTCATATTTTGAACTTGCCCAGTTTACCCCAACCTCGTAATATGACGGGTACCATGAGCCAGCATAATCGCTTATCATCAGATCAGGTTTGATCTCTTTCAGATCTTTACATACATCCTTAACAAAAGAGTAAATAAGTGATGCTCTCCATTCAACCCATTTATTAAAATATTTGCCTGGTTTCCATTCAAAACTGCCATTTTCTTTTTGCCAGTACATAATATCTTCAGGGAACCTTTTGAGTTTTAAAGATGCATATTTCTCGAAAATAGTTTTTGATTCATTGCTGAAATCTGAAGTGATACCATCGTACCTGACCCTGTCGAGTATAATTCCGTCGAGATCTCTGTACTTTGATACTACTTCTTTAAGAATATTCAACTCGTAATTCCTTACCTCGGGTAGTGCCGGATTCAACATTCCATTATAATTAGGCTTTACTTTTGATATTGGCAAAATTCCGTCAGGTGTATATACCTGAGATTGCCACGACTCATACTTTTTATCATAGATAATACCTCTGTCAAGATACAGATGTGCTCCACAGAAGACATTAAGAGATGCATGTACCCTTAACCCTCTTTTATGTGCTTCATCAATAAACACCCTGAGCATATCATACCCCTGGGCACGGGTAAAACCGCCCCATTCCTGCATATAGGGTGCATAATCACTCTTAAATGCTGTTTCGCCGGTTATAGATTTTACATCTGCAACAACATCAGTAAACCCCATTGCTTTAAGCTTATCAAAGTAAAAAGCAACAGAGTCCGGATAGCTCAGTCTGATGAAATTTGCTTCAATATCAAACCACATATATATTGGTTTACTCTGAGCGTGTGCTCCGATGAAAATTGCAAGAAATGCAATTGAGAGAATACCTTTTCTAATATTACTTGTCATAAAATATTTTCTATTTATAAATTACTGCTCTTTCAACCCACACCATATTGCCTGAAGAAAGCTGATTTTTATCTTTTCTTGTTACAAGACGAAGTGTGTGGTCACCGTCTTCCGGCAAAATCAGATGAAACAAGTGAACCCTGTTTCCAAGATAGATACCTGCTTCATCTCTGTAATAGAAGTCTATAGTTTTGACAAATTTATTATCAATATATACATCAGCCTTGCCGCCATCGTTGTTACAATAACCCTGCAGAAGAATGCCTCTTCCCCTGTATTTTAGCTCCATCTCCTCATCTGCCTGAGAAGCACATTTGAAAATATCATTGTCGCCTCTGCCAATAACAAAGTCCTTCCAATTGCCTTTAAAACTCCAGCCTGATTGTAATACAGTAGTTTGATAACTATACTTTAATCCGGGAAACGATACCTCAAGAGGGAAGGCCTCAGCAGGCTTCTGGATTTTAATAAGCATTTGAGAGCTACTTACCGCTCCGCCGTTCCTGCGGACATTTTCTTCGGCATGGTAAAGTGACCTGTCAACAGCTTTCTTCAGAGAGTAACTGGTATATGCAAACTTATCATTTTCAATTGCCGGGATATCTTTTCTCCATTCTTCATCAATTTTTGAATATCCTTTTATAACACCCAGAACCCCGGCTGCATTTGATGAGTTACAGTCAGTATCCTGACCGCATCTTACGGCAATTTCCATTGTTTTCCCCATCTCGCCATTGCCATAGAGAAGAGCCAGAACAACATAAGCACCGTTTAATTTAGCATCTATATTGAATGAGTGATTGGGAACGCAGATGTCCGTTTCGCTCCACTTTTGCCTTATTTTCTCCCAGGTTGTATGCCAGTTATTCGGGTTTGTATGATATCCTTCAATGACATCCCTGATACATTGTGCATACAGGCTTTCCTGCGGAATAGCTGTCAATGCGTTTTTTACAAGTGAGTCAATATTACTTTCGAAGAAGGCCATTGAATTAAGTGCTGCAATGTACATTCCGCCATATACACCATCACCGTAACACATTATGTGTCCAATCTTATTGCAAAGGCTATCTGAGCTTTCAGGCATTCCGGGATTAATATAACCGATAAAATCAGATTCAATCTGAAAATCAATGTCATCAGCATGCATATTGTTTACCGGGTTGCCACTTAATGGTGGCATAATGCCAAGATTAAAGTTTCTTCTTGCCATCCTGTTGGCATGACACAGTTCAAATCCTGCTCCTGCAAGCTCAGAAGCATATGCCTGTGCAGGGCAATAATAGCCAAGACTATCCATAACCTGCATAAAACCAAGCTGGACATAGAGATCATCGTTGGTAAGAGCTCCTTTCACTGTACCCGGATCCCATGTTACCAATCCATCATAGGATGAGTCGACATACCTGAACTCATATGGTGCCCCGTACATTACACCTATCATTTTGCCTGCCCAACCACCTTTTACCTTGTCGTAATAAGTATCAACTGACATGCTTTTAAATTCTGCCTTTTTACACGAGGTGATCAGACAAATAAACAACAGGGGGAAAATATAATGTTTGTACTTTGTCATACTTATGGAAGTGAATATTTTCTTTATGTTGGTAAGCTGTTCTGTTGTTTTCCAAAGGCACTGTTGTTTTTTTTCTGTTGCTGGCTAAACATCACAAATATAAAATAAATTCATTAACTATTGCCTTAATAAAAAATAAATTTAAAAACAATAAAGCAAATTTTTTAAACTCTCTTTTTAAAGTGAGATTGGTTGCGACAGACTTTGACTTCATCTATTAAGTTTAAAATGATGGCAGTAGCGGTCATAGAGGTACCCTGCCTGCAAATATGTTGAATTGGGGCTCATGAAATGTGAGAATTCAAATGTGATGGCATTTTCCATCCCGACTTTTCTTGCTGCTTCAAGTTTTAGTAATAGTTTTTCCCATTTGATTGGCATGAATCTGATTGGCATATCACGGTCAAAAGATTCAATATTGGTCCAGCAGTGCATATTATACCTATCGGCAAGTTTTTTGTTAACAGCAAGGTAATCAGGTAATTCATTATAGTCAACCTGTCCATCCTGAAAGGCCAGAATATCTACTGCTCCCTGTATGTTATCAAGGATCGCATTCCATTCTGTTTCATGTTCGGAGACAGACAATGCCTTATCGCCAGACATTACCTGATCGGTCTTAACTCCATGAATGTATGGCGAGATCATTGTTGTCAGATTTCCTGAGAGCTCTTTGGCATATTTGCCTACTGTGGCGTATACTTTACTCATATTTTTTGTTCTTCTGCTTATTTCCTGTGACAGATACCAGCCTTTGAATGATTTGTGTTCCCCGTATTTTTTCCAGGTTTCTTCAATAAGGGCAAGATTCAGATCAATCTCTTTCATATAGTTATTACTCAGCCAATATCGTCCGGAATCGTACATGCCAAAGTAGAAATTGATCTCATATTTGTCTGCAAGTGTAAGGAATAATTTTACCAGATCAACTGGTGGATAATATACATCTTCTGTTTTGAGTATACACTCGAAAGGTGCTGCAATCCACCATCCAAGACCTGCTCTAATCATAACTACAGTGTCAATGCCCATCTTTTTCATTGCAATGAAATCCTGTTCCCATTCGTTTACGCCCCAGTTCTGATGTGGAATATCCCAACTTATTTCATCTATGAAAGTTGCTTTTATTGGCATTCCTTTAAACCTATCAATTGTCGAAAAATCGTCATCCTTGAATGATCCTTTAAATTTCAGACCAGGTCCATTATTTTTATTATTACCTGAACAGGCAAGAAGGCTTGTTGCTCCTGCAAGTCCAAATGCTGATTTTTTAATAAAATCCCTTCTGGCTGATTCTTTAGTATTCATATGCTTTTAGTTATTTCTTTTCAGACAAAATAATTCCTAATTAAAATAAAAATTATTTAATATAAGCCATTAATGTAAAATAATTATGTAATAATGTGTGTAATATTTGAAATTGATTGGGCTGAGATTTTATTATTGATTTTTTTTATTGATATTTGTTTTTTATAAAGGATTACTGCCGATATGACCTCACAGACTACATTCTTTGAAGAATTAAGAAATAACAAGCTTGCCGGAGTAGCATACAAGAATTTGATATTGAAAAAGAAGATTCTGGGTTACTTTGCTAATACAGGAAATGCTACACTAAATGATTTAAGCAGGGTATTAAAGATAAGCACGCCGAAGATTAATGAGATTATTACAGAACTAATAGATGCAGAGCTTGTAAAAGATTACGGTAAAATTGGATCAAATGTCGGACGTCGTCCTAATCTTTATGGCCTTTCACCTAATTCAGCTTTCTTCCTGGGTGCTGAAGTAAAAAGGAATTATGTCAATATCGGGTTAATAAATTTTCAAAAAGATTTAATGCAAATCTCTGAAAAGATTCCATACAAACTTGATAATACTCTTGCCTCCCTGGAAGATTTATGTAATATAATCAATTCATTTATCAGGGAATTATCAATAGAACCCCAGAAAATTCTTGGCCTTGGAATAAATCTTACAGGGAGAATTAATTATAAAACCGGCTACAGTTATAGTTATTTTTATTTCAATGAGACGCCTTTAAGCCAGATTATAGAGGAGAAGACAGGAATTCAAACATATCTTGAGAATGATTCGCGAGCCATGGCATATGGCGAATTTTCTGGTGGAAGTATAAAAGAAGAAAAAAATGTGCTTTTTGTAAACATTGACCATGGCATTGGTCTGGGAATGATGATAGGTGGCAAGTTATATTACGGGAAATCGGGTTTCTCCGGCGAATTTGGACATATCCCTTTATTTAACAACGAGATTCTTTGTCATTGTGGTAAAAAAGGTTGTCTCGAAACAGAGGCTTCGGGCAACACCCTGGTTAAAAAATTTAAGCAGTGTCTGAAGGATGGCTCATCAAGCATAGTAACCAGAAGCGGAAGGAATATAGATGATATTCGTCTTGAAGATGTAATTATGGCTGCAAAAAAAGATGACACCCTGGCTATTGAATTAATAGGGGATCTTGGCGATAAGCTTGGACGAGGCATTGCTTTTTTAATCAATATTTTTAATCCGGAACTGATTATTTTAGGAGGTAGTCTTTCAACTACAGGTGATTATTTGTTTTTGCCAATTAAAAGTGCAATAAATAAATATTCTCTGAGTATATTAAATAATGATACTGAAATAAGACTATCCGTGTTAGGTGAAAAAGCAGGTGTGGTGGGAGCCTGCCTTCTTGTCAGAAATAAACTTCTTGGTATAAGTCTTTAGGATAATAATGATATAAGGCTATATTATTTTAATATTCAGGATAAAAAAATCCTGCCTCAAACGGGGCAGGATAAACTATCTGTTAAAAATAAAAGTTGACAGAAATCTTTGTATAGGTTGGCATAAGCATAGCTTTAACTTCGTTTGTGACATTTGCATCGCCATTCCCGTTATAATTTGAATAAAAATCTGTTCTTGAATATTTACCTGCTACTGCGTGTATTCCGAATTCTCCTCCAACACTGAAGTTATCATCAAAGAAGTATTCAGCGCCGACACCTAGTGAGCCGCCCCATAGTGAGACTTTCTTGACCTCGTCACTAACTTCAGTAACTTCACTGCCGTTTTCAGTAAGTTTTGCAGAAAGGAAAGGCTTTGCTAAAGTTGCATTAACGTAACCTTTGATTTTGTTTTTTTCTATAGCAAAGTATTTCAATCCAATTGATGGCATAATAACTCTGCCCGTGAATTTAACTTCATTTGATTCGTCAGGAGATGAACCGGTGTAGTTTACTAAATTCTTGTAAGAGCCTGAAATCCCGCAGTATTGAATTCCAACATAAGGAACAATTTTACCCATTTTATACCCAAAGTACGCGCTGTTGAGATTTAGTCCCGGAGCAGCTGTGAATGTAAACTGGCTGAAAGCAGGTAGTGATGCTATAAAAATAGCAGCAATGGTTAATAGTAAATTCTTTTTCATACTTAATAATTTAATCAGGGTTTTTACTAAAGTAAAAGTAAAAGTATAAAAATTTAGTTATAAAAAGGCCATTTAATGCGGGAATTATGATTAACTCTCATTTTTTTACCTTCAAATAACATATAAGGGAGTCGCATGGCTGATTATACTATTTAGATTATTTAGCAATCGGTCCGGCCGGTATCTCTTCAGATTTACGTTCTTTTCTGCCGGTTACCCCAAAGAAATAGATGAGTGCCAGTGCAATTACGACCATTCCTGTAACTGTCACCCAATCAGCTTTTTCTCCAGGTACCAGTAACCAGGAAAGGATGGCGCCAAATACAGGTATAATGAATTTCCACAGGTTTAGTTCCGAGACTCTCACCCCCGGTCTCTTAAGCAGATGATACCACATGGAGAAGGTGAATGCTGACATGAATGAGAGCCATCCCAGAACCAGCCAGTATTCTTCAGGGTAACTGATACCGGCAGGTCTGGTTTCAGTAAAAAGAGAGAAAATATAAATAATTACTCCGCCTGTAAAAAGGGAAAATGAGCTTAGCACTACCGGGTTCATTTTTCCGATCTTCAGAGAGACCAGCACATTGCTTGAAGCAGTTGCAATATTTGCAATGAAAATAAGTATTATGCCAAGCAGCTCCATGGGGCCGCTGAAATGAAAACTCTGCCTGCCGGCGCTCACAAGGACAATCCCTGCAATGCCTGTTATTATAGTAATAACTTTAGCTCGGGTAAACCTCTCTTCCTTAATCATTATCCGTGATACAATGGCAGTAACAAATGGCTGAGAACCTACAATGACTGCTCCCAGCGCTCCAGGTACATATTCGAGTCCGATGTAAAAGAGTGTATAATTTATCAGGGTCTGAAGCACAGTTACCCATATTGCCAGTTTAAAGTTCTCGCGTATCATTTTTAAATACACACGAGGCCGTGCACTGAATGGCAAAAGCATGAGCCCGGAAAGAATGAACCTGGTCCCTGCAAAATTAAGAGGTGTGGAATATTGCAAACCAATCTTAATAAACGGGTATGCCGTTGACCACAACAGACAGCTTATTATGGCCCAGATAATAGTGTTTGCTTTATTGGACATGCTTCATATTTGCCACACAAATATCATCATTTTTTTTCTTCTTCAGTCTTATTTCTGTCAGGAGGCGTGACTCCCATCAGGTTCTTTACAAAGAAGTCCATTCTTCTTCTTTCACCGTAAACACCTCCGCTACTGTGTTTCATACCGGGAACCAGAAGATAGTCAAAGTCTTTGCCGGCCTTTATAAGAGCATCAACAAGCTGTACAGTGGTCTGAGGGTCAACGTTATTGTCCATTTCGCCATTGATAAGCATCAGTTTCCCCTGCAGTCTCCATGCGTTCTCAGTATTTGAGCAGTCGATATAACTCTGGTCAACGGGCCAACCCATAAACTGTTCATTCCACCACATCTTATCCATCCTGTTGTCATGACAGCCGCATGATGAGACAGCTGCTTTGTAAAATTCAGGATAAAATAAAAGGGCTGCAGTAGACTCTTGTCCGCCAGCTGATGTACCGTAAATACCCACCCTCGATATGTCCATATAGGGATATTTTTTTGCTGCTGCTTTCATCCATAGGATCCTGTCAGGGAAACCGGCATCTTTCAGGTTTTTATAACACACATCATGAAATGCTTTTGACCTGTTGGAGGTCCCCATTCCATCTATCTGAACAATAATAAAACCAAGCTCACAGAGTGGGTTCATAGATCTGTAGAAGGGTTGAAATGATTTCGGAACGAAGCTGCTGTGAGGCCCGGCATATATATATTCAATAACCGGGTAAGTTTTGGAAGGGTCAAAATTGGTTGGCCTGATTATTATGCCCCAGATATCCGTAACTCCATCACGTCCTTTGGCTGTAAAAACCNCAGGTGCCCGCCAGCCTTCTGCCTGCAATCTGCTTAAATCAGCTTTTTCAAGAGGCATGACGATCTTTCCATCCTTGCTGTCCCTGAGGACGGCAACAGGTGCCATGTCTACCTTTGACCATACATCAACAAAGTATTTATTGTCACCTGAAAATGTTGCAACATGGTTCCCCTCTTCAGGTGTAAGAAGTGTAAGACCGGTGCCGTCGAAGCTGATCCTGTAGTAATGGATGAGATAGGGGTCTCCTTCTTCCTTTCCTGAGGCTTCAAAAACAAGTTCTCTTTTTGCCTTGTCTACCCATGTAACGTCTCTCACAACCCATTTACCTGTGGTTATCTGGTTTTTTACCTGCCCCGTATTTGAATCGTAAAGGTACAGATGATTCCAGCCATCACGCTCTGATGCCCATATTATCTCATTTGTCTCAGGGAGATCATAGCGGAACCTCTTACTGCTGTAATCAATAAATGTTTTTGATTGCTCATCAATGATTATATCCATCCTGCCTGTTGCTGCATCAATTTTCATTATCCTGTAGACCTGATGGCCTCTCTTATTATATTCAAACGTAACAAACCGCCCCAGTGTATCCCATTGAAAACCAGATACATCAAATTGATCCGGCAATGACTCTTCGTCAACAGCGATATGTTTTTTTTCAGTTACATTAAAAATCTGCGGGTAAAACTGGGGGACATCATCACCTGCCTTTGGATATTCATATGAATAATATTTTGGCTGTAGCTGATCTGCCGGAGATGATTCTATATATGATATCATATGCCTGACGGCAGGTCTTACCTTATAAGCCATAAGTTTATCTGACCCCGGGGCCCAGTATATGAATGCTGAATAATATTTACCGTTTCCCCCGTCATTGCTCAGCTGATATTCCTTCTTGTCTGCTTCGTTCCTGATCCAAAGATTAAAATCACGGATGAATGCAGTCCATTTTTTATCAGGAGATGAGATGGGCTTGTTATCCAGCTCGTTACGATATCCCCATGGCCACTCTTCAGGATCATAAGCAGGTTTTTCAGCTTCTTCCCCTTTTGTTATTATATAGCTCTTCAGATCGCAGGTATATTTCCATCCTTTATATTCAAATGTCAGTTTTCTGAGATCGTCGGTAAATAAAAGGTTCTTTACAGGAAGATCACCTGATTTAATTGTATCACCTGTCGTTTTATTCAGTGCAGCCGCCATTTTGGCTGTATTGAACGCCTCCTTCCGGGTTTTGTCTTTGGCATCAATTAAAACATATTTTTTTCCTTCAGGAGTAAAATTCTCATACCAGAAGAAGTTTGTCTTTCCAATCCAGGACGGCATTACATTGCCATAAAAAACTTTGCCGGTAAATTTCTTTTCAAGACTCATGGCCCTTTCATAATCGTTTGCAGTTCCCTGTGCACTGAGCTTAGAGTTTACAATTACTGTGACCAGAAACAATAAAGTCGCGATTGCAAAACTTCTTTTCATTTTTTTATACTTAGGTTTATTCAAAAATACCAAATCTCTAAGTGTTGTCTATACACTTTTTAATGTTTTATAACTTATTAACATTTTTGAGGTTTATTAAATTTGTAACAGAGAACGACATAAAATGAATAAGACTGTAACAACATTGCTTGCGGGGAGACTGAGAGAAAACAGGGTAAAGAATGTTTTTGGCATCCCTGGTGGGGCTTCGATACCTTATATAGAGGAGATGAGGAAGGCGGGGATTCGTTTTGTACTCACCTCCCATGAATCTGCCGCAGCTGTCATGGCTGATGTCACTGCAAGACTTACAGGTGTGACGGGCATATGTCATGGTACTTACGGCCCTGGTGCAACAAACCTGCTTACTGGTGTGGGCGGTGCTATGCTTGACCGTTCGCCTGTCATTGCCCTTACCTCAGTCATGTCTGACAGGTGGCTGGGTAGAACGGCACAGATGAATATTGACCATCAGTCACTTTTCATGCCGGTGACAAAGGCCTCTTTCAGGCTTAACCCGGAAAATGCCGATATGATAATCAAAGAGGCTTTCTCAATTGCAAATTCTGAGTACCCCGGACCAGTACATATAGGTTTACCTGATGATATAGCAATAAAGGAAACAGGTATCTTCAGCCCTTTCGAAAACCCATTACAGGAGAAAGAAAATATCGACCTGGCTGCTTTAATAAGCCGGTCAGAATCGCCGGTCATTGCAATAGGGCTTACCGCAGCGCGACTTGGTATTGGCAGGCAGATAATTGAACTGCTTGAAAATAATCCGGTGCCGGTTGTGGTTACTCCAATGGCCAGGGGAATAATTCCATGTGATCATCCATGCTTTGCCGGTGTACTGTTCCATGCTTTGAGCGACAGACTGAAAATGCTGACTGATAAGGCAGATTTGATTATAGGGCTCGGATATGACCCGGTAGAGTATAATTATGAATCATGGATACCGGATGTTCCTTTGGTGCACTTTGGTACAGCAGACACGGATCTTCCGGCCGGCAATACTTTTGCGTTCATTTCAAAACCAGAGAAATGGTTTGGTCAGCTGAAATCACTAAGGTCAAACACGGGCATGATTCTTATGGCCGGAGAGGTGAGAAAAGCAATCACCGATGCATTGTCGGCCAGCTTTAAAGGATTGTCTCCGGTTACTGTTCTTAATATTCTTAATGATGCGTTACCCGATGGGTCAGTTGTAACTGCTGATGTAGGCTCTCACCTTCACCTTCTTGGACAGATGTGGAATATTCATCCGGGCGGTGAGCTTATAATGACAAACGGGTGGTCATCAATGGGTTTCGGAATACCGGCGGCAATTGCTGCTGCCATTAACAGACCTGAAAAGAGTGTGATCTGCATTACAGGTGATGGCGGATTTGCCATGAGTGCCGGCGAAATAATGACCGCCCGCCGTTATGGACTCAGAATAATTGTTTTAGTACTTGCCGATGGTGAGCTGAACCTGATTAAGCTGAAAGAAAAGAAAAGAGGTACAGAACCTCTGGCTGTTGACCTTTATCAAAACCAGTTGTTCGGTGCGGGTCATTACCTGGGGGTAAAAGTTCATTATGCCGATAACCCTGAAAAGCTGAAAAAAGCACTGATATCTGCCTTATGTGAAAACGGTCCGGTGATTATTGAGGCCGCTATTGATCCATCAGCCTATAATCACCTTGTAATTGCACAATAGCAGTAAAAGATATTAATGCAAACCGCCCTGTCATTTTAATCTTTGACAGGGCGGCTGATTGTTTACTCGGTTTTTTTCTTTGGACTCTTTACCTCTTTGGTCTCCTTATGTTCTTTAGGTTCCTTATGCTCTTTAGGTTCCTTATGCTCTTTTGGTTCTTTAGCAGCTTTAGTCTCTTTAATTTCAACAGCTGTTTTCAGTTCTTTTTCAACTTCAGGTTCCTTGTGTGTCCTAGGTTTCACTGTTTTTACAACTTTTACTTTTTCTTCAGTAACAGGTGCCGTCTGGTGAACTGTTGCTCTGGTTGGTGCCTTTACATTTTTTTTACGGAGTACACCGTATGACCGATTGATGATTTTACCTCTTTTTGTTTTTATATCACCTTTACCCATAGCATTTTGATTTTTTAGGTTAAACAAAAATTCACATATAGACAAAGCTAAAAAAATATCGGCTGATGTGAAAGGATTATCTGTTAATAAAAAGGGTGAAACACTCTTTTCCATCTTTTTCTAAAATGTACTTTTGTATAATGACACAATATATGCTTGACATATATGCTCCTGAGCTGACAGAGCGACTTAAATATGTCGCCGGTGTGATCTTTAATGATATACTTGGGATCAGTTACAGGTTTGTGACGGATTTATTATCACATGAAGGGAAGGTTGATATAAACTATTCTTATAAAGACCTTGATTGTGGAATAAGGATCCTTCCGGCAGGCTTGGTTAGCAGGAAGGGTGTCGAACAGACTGTCCCTGACGTTTCATGGATCGGGGCGATACCGTTGCTTTTTCAATCAAATGAAAAAGAGGCATTTCCATTTGACATATTTTCTGCTTCATTTTATATGCTGAGTCGATACGAGGAATATCAGCCTTTTCACCCTGATATTCATGGCCGGTTTCCCGGCTCCGGTTCTTTTGCCTTCAGACATGGATTCCTCAGACTTCCTGTTGTTGATCTATGGGCCATTATGCTTGGGAGGAAGTTATCGGCCATCAATCCTGATATAGTTGTAAAAGAAAATCCGTATGGTGCATTGATGACCTTTGATATTGATCAGGCATACGCTTTTATCGGCCATGGCTTCCTGAGAAACGCAGGAGGCTTTCTTAGAGACTGGTTCAACAAATGTTCAGGGCCGTTATCAAGACTCAGAACATTGCTTGGGAGGAGCGAGGATCCATATAACCTGTTTGAATATATGACAGGCCAGGTAAAAAAACATGGAAGTAAGGTCATGATTTTTTTCCCGGTAGGAGAGAGGAACGATCACGACAGGAATCCATCTTATCATGACAAGAATTACAGAGCTCTCATTAAACGTATAAGCGCTGATTACGAAACAGGCATTCATACATCCTACTTTTCTTCAGGCAGACCTGCTGTGTTGGATGAAGAGATTGAGCATTTTAATATAATAACGGGCAGCAATGTATTAAAATGCAGGCAACACTGGCTTCTTTTGCGAATGCCTTCGACATACAGAAGTTTCCTTAAAGCAGGTATGAAGTTTGATTATACAATGGGTTTTGCAGATGAGACAGGCTTCAGAGCTGGCATTGCGCGGCCATTTCCGTTCTATGATCTGCTGAAAGAGGAAATTACGGATCTTACCATAGTGCCCTTTCAGGTAATGGATGGCACACTTATGCAATATAAAAACCTGACACCTGATGAAGCCATAGATGATATTACGGGTCTTATTAAGACAACACGTGAAGCAGGTGGGTTATTTGTTTCGATATGGCATAATACTTCGCTTACAGAATCGTGCGGATGGGAAGGTTGGCGAAGGGTTTTTGAAGAAACGCTCAGAATACAAAAACAATGATATCGCATTTAAAAAACAGCAATATTGACCGGAATAAGTGGGATAAATGCATCAACAACTCTGATGGTGCCATGCCCTATGCATGCTCATGGTATCTTGATGCTGTAAGCCCGGAGTGGGAGGCCCTTGTTCTGGAAGACTATAAAGCAGTAATGCCTCTTCCGGCATTTAAAAAGTATGGTTTCTGTTACATAGCAACTCCTATTTTCCTGCAACAACTCGGAGTCTTTTCACCTGACGGGAGCCTGAGGTCGAACATCGATGTGTTTCTTAAGGAGATACCTGATTACTATAAGCTGATAGACCTGTGTTCGGCACAGAGCACTATGCTTGGTGATTTCAGATCATCACAGCGGTTCGATTATGAACTCGACCTGAGAGAATCTTATGATGCATTGTGGTTCAGCTATTCCACTGATTGCCGGAGAAATATTAATATCTCACATCGTTACCAGCAGGATATAACAGAGGATGTCACTCCCGGGGAGATAATTGCACTCTTTAAGAGCAATGTTGGCAGAAAGGCAGGCATTATACGTAATATAAGCTTCCTCCGTCTGGAAAACCTTATGACGACATGCATAAGGGATGGTCATGGAAGGATACTTGGTGTGAGATCTCCCAAAGGGAAGCTTTTATGGAGCATTTTTGTCATAGATGCATGCAACCGTATAACACTACTTGTTACGGCAGGAAGCCGCAAAAGCCGTGAGATGAAGACCGGTTATCATGTAATTGACCATATTATAAGGCAAAATGCAGGATCAGTCAAAACACTCGATTTTGCCGGCTCGTCTGTCCCCTCTATTGCTGTCTTTATGAAATCGTTTGGGAGTATCCGTAAAACATACTATCGACTTTACAGTAACAGACTCCCCTGGCCGGTTAAATACTTGAAGTAGGTAGATTGATTTGAAGATTTGAAGATTTGAAGATTTGAAGATTTGGGATCAGGAGGGGAAATTTCCACTATTGGCCCTTCCCTTGCACTTTAAGCCTTTAGCTTTTTTACTTTTATCTTTTTACTTTTATCTTTTATCTTAATCAAGCAGTTCCATCTCTTCATCGAGACCTGATTCAGACATGGCCCCGTTTTCAAATTTTATGGTTCTGGCAGGATATTTTTTTATGAGGGCCAGTTTATGTGTTGACATAATAACCGCTCTTCCGTTATCACTAAGACCCTTTAGTAACTGATGTATCTCTTCCGATGTCTCGGGATCGAGGTTGCCTGTAGGTTCGTCGGCAAGAATTATTTCAGGATCATTTAACAGAGCCCTTGCTATCACCACTCTTTGCTGTTCACCACCTGATAGCTGATGCGGCATCTTGTATCCTTTTGTCTGTAACCCTACCTTGTCAAGCACCTCCCTTATTCTTTCACCTATTGCTTCCTTCGAGGTCCATCCAGTGGCTTTAAGTGCAAACTCAAGATTGTCATAAACAGATCTGTCAGTCAGCAGCTGAAAATCCTGGAACACTATCCCCATTTTTCTTCTTAATGCCGGTATCTCCTTTCTTTTCAATGTTCTGAGGTTATAACCGGCCACCCATCCTTCTCCCTGATTCAGAGGCAGCTGCCCGTTAAGGGTCCTGATGAGTGATGTCTTGCCGCTTCCCACCCTGCCTACCAGGTATACGAACTCACCCTTCTCTACCCTGAAGGATACATTTGAAAGCACAAGGTTATCTTCCTGGAAGATGTTGCAATCCTTAAGCTCAATAATCAGATCAAGAGGAGTATTTTCATGCATGATTACACTTTTCTGCAAAATAAAAACAATTAACAATTGATTATTCAGATGTTGATAAAATGAACAATAAAGGCAATTCCGTGCTGTTATATAGTTGTATTTTTACCCTTAAACATGGGGTCATGCACCTTATTATGCAATGTGCTTAAGAATAGTAATTTACCATAATTAAGACAGTAAAGGGGCCTCTGAAGTAATTGTGATTGTGTCCCGAAAAGATAAAGTTATGAACAAAAAGATACTAATGCTGACGCTGGCTCTTACGGTTGTTACCGGGACCGGTGTTATAAACGGACAATCAGCTTTTTCAGGAAAGGAATTCAACTCAACGCTTTCGCGAGGGTACGAGATGTTTGAAAAGGCAAAGTATGCCACCGCCATTGAGCTGTTTGACAAATGGCTTGCCGAAGATAAGTCGGGTGACTATGCAAAACGCTCTGATGCAGAGTATCACAGTGCACTGGCTTCCATCAGGCTGCTGAGCCCTGATGCTGAAGACAGAATGACTGACTTCATAAACCACAATCCTGAGAGCCCGATGCTTAACAGGGCACGGTTCGAAACAGGCCTGTATTGTTACCAGCTAAAAGATTACAACGGTTCGCTTGAGTGGCTTGAGAAAACAGACAGGCTTGAACTGTCAGGCAACGAACTATCTGAATACCTTTTCAAGCTTGGCTATTCTCACTTTATGAAAGGGGACAAGAAAAGAGCACTCATGCTTTTCGCTGAACTGAAAGATATAGACACTGATTATACCACTCCTTCAATTTACTATCACGGGTGCGTTGCATATGAGTCTAAATTTTACCGCACCGCACTTGAAGACTTTGAAAGACTAAAGGGTGATGAAACATTTGGTCAGGTGGTGCCATTCTATATTGTTCAGATATATTATCTTGACAAAAACTATGACGGAATCCTTTCAATGGCTCCTTCATTGCTTCAGCAGGCAGGTAAGAACAGGGAGACTGAACTTTACCGGTTTATCGGGGATGCGGATTTTCAGAAGAAAAATTATAAAGAGGCTATCCCATATCTCGAGAAATTCATAAACGGGACCCGCTTGGGCAGCAAAGAGGATAAATATCAATTGGCATACTGCTATTACGAAACCAATGACTATAAGAATGCAATAAAGCTCTTCACAGACGTAGTCGGTGCACCTGACACACTTACCCAGAACTCTTATTATATGCTGGGTTCATGTTATCTTAAGACAGGAGACAAAAAACGCGCACAGATGGCTTACTCGGCATCTGCAAATATGTCGTTTGACAAGCTGGTACAGGAAGAATCACTATTCAACTTTGCCAAGCTTGCATACGAAAATTCATATGAACCGTTTGGGGAAGGGATCGAAGCTCTCACAAATTATATCGAAACATACCCTTCTTCAGATCACGTTGTTGAAGCCTATAATTATCTTGTCTCGGCGTACCTTAAGATGAAAAACTATCAGTATGCGCTTAAATCACTTGACAGAATAACAAATAAAGATGCAAGCCTGAAGGAAGCCTACCAGAGAGTGGCCTATTACAGGGGTGTTGAACTCTTCAGAAACAAAAATTATTCAGATGCCATAGTCATGTTTGATAAGTCTTTGAATTATAAAGAGATGGATAAAAACATAATGGCAAGAACGATGTACTGGAGGGGTGAAGCAAATTATAATCTTGGCAACTACGATGCTGCAAAGAGTGACTGGGAGACATTCCGCCAGCTTCCCGGATCAGGCTCAGTAAAGGAGGCTGACCTGATTGATTACAACATCGGTTACCTCTGCTTTAAGGATAAAGACTATCCTCAGGCGTTGCAGTATTTTACCTCGTTCAACAATACAGTAAACCAGAACACACGTTCCGATATTGCCACTGATGCACGAAACAGGATCGCAGACTGCTACTTCATTGCAACTGATTATAACAATGCCATCGCTTTCTATGACAAGGTTATTGATTATGCTAAAATTGACGCTGATTATGCAACCTTCCAGAAGGCATTTGCCCAGGGTCTGAACAATAATAACAATGCAAAGATTGCCACTCTGTCAGGCCTGATAGACAGGTATCCTTCATCGGCATATGTTCCCAATGCGCTCTTTGAACGTGGCAGGGCATATGTTGCACTGAACCAGCAGTCATCAGGTGAGGCTGATTTCAATAAGATAATAAACAGTTATTCAGACAGCCGTTTTGTGCCGCCTGCCATTGTACAACTGGGTCTCATAAGCTATAATGCCGGCGACAACAGGAAAGCAATAGAGTTGTACAAAAAGGTGATTGAGAAGTATCCTCATACTGCCGATGCACAAAGTGCAATGAGCGGATTGAAAAATGCTTATACTGACATGGATGACGTAGATACCTATTTTGCATACCTGAAATCGGCCGATGGCTATGAAAACATTGATGCCACGGGGAAAGACTCAATGACTTTCGCGGCTGCCGAGAATGTCTTTGTAAAAGGCAATTGTGACAAGGCAATCACATCGTTCCGCAATTATCTCACATCTTTCCCGGGAGGTGCCTTTGCCACCAATGCTCACTTTTATCTTGCCGATTGTCTGAAGCGGAGTGGTATGACTGATGAAGCTCTTGATAATTACAACCAGGTAATAAATTCTGGAAACAGACAGTTTGCGGAACAGTCGTTGCTTAATGCTGCCGCAATTTATTTTGGCAGGAATGACTTTACAAATTCATATTCTTTGTATGAAAAGCTTTCCCGAAGTGCTTCAACTCCCGAAAATATGATGTATTCATATCTTGGCATGATGCGTTCGGCGGACAAGATTGGTGATGACAGGAAGACAATTGATGCAGCTTCCAGGGTACTGGAGTCGGAGAAGCTTACTGAAGAGCTGGCCCGTGAAGCCACCTTCCTTACAGCTACAGCAAACAGGAGACTGGGCAACTATGCTGATGCCCTTGACGACTATGAAAGGGTTTCATCAGAGGTGTCAACTGCTATTGGTGCGGAGGCAAAATACTATGTTGCCCAGCTTCAATTTAATGCAGGAGACCTACAGGGTGCTGAAGCCACAGCCAATAAATTCGTTGATATGAACTCTCCTCACGCAGTGTGGACCGGGAAAATATTTCTGCTGTTATCAGATATTGCCGTTAAGAAAGGAGATCTGTTCCAGGCGCGGGCAACACTGCAGAGCCTGATCGACTATTACACGGGAACAAATGACGGTATCATTGATGAAGCACGCGCAAAACTTGCTAAAATTCAGGATACAGCTTCACCGGGAGACAGTACCACAACATCCTCCACAAAAATGTAAAACACTGAGACAGACAAAATAAAGAAGAAAAGAGATGAGAAAAGTTTCAATAATTACCGCCCTGTTGCTTCTGATACCAATGTTTGTTTCAGGTCAGGAGAATAAGGAAGATGCGATTAAAAGAAGCGTTACACTTTATAATCCCTACAAGCCAACATTGCAGGATGCTACAAAACGTACCTCATTCCCGGTAATGGATGACACCACCAAAATAAGGGAAGACTTTAAATATTCATTCACCCCCGGGGATTTCACTCCTGTTTATGAAGTAAGCCCGATAAAGCCAGCTACATTATCTCCTGATCCGCTTCAGAAGCTTTACAAGGGATATGTCAATATGGGCCTTGGAAATTATATTTCACCTTTCATTGAGGTAAGCGTTTCCAATCTGCGTTCAAAAAACGGGGCTATCGGTATCTACACCAGAAGTTATGCCTCTGCGGGGAAAATAAACCTGGCAAACAGTAAGAGGGTATTTGCCGGCTTCATGGATAACCAGGCTATCCTTTACGGGAAAAAATATTTCAGGAAAAGCCGCCTCGACACCGACATAGATCTTCGTCAGATGTCTCGCTATGCTTATGGCTATGATCCGGTTGAGGTAGGTTACGACGCCACTAAGAAAAGCATAAGATCGCTGACATTTGATGTTACAGGCAGAGCCAGATATTTTAATGTTCCGAGAGACTCATCACATCTTAAATATGATATTGCATTTAAATACAATTACTTCTCACGAGGCGACACTGCAGTACAAAATAACCCCGGCATTGAGCTGAAAGGAGGGAAGGAAGTCGAAGGCTTCTATGTGGGTACTAACTTTAACTGGGACATCTACTTCTTCGGAGGCGATCTGACATATGGCCCCAGAAATCTTCTTGCTTTTAATCCTTATATAAGCAAGGGTACGGAAGCATGGCGCTTTAAGTTCGGATTCGACTTTGCTGTCGATGCGAAGGATGACCCGAATCCGTTGGCGTCAGGCAAAACCTCACATGCCTATTTCTATCCTGATCTTGAATTCTCTTTCCTGGTTGTTCCCCGCTTCTTACGTTTCAGGATGACCCTTGACGGCGACCTGCAAAATAACCAGGCAAGAAATGCAATTTATATGAACCCGTTCCTGATGCACAGCGACACACTTTTCACTCTCAGAAACACTGACAACAAGCTGAGACTGAGTGCCGATGTGGAAGGAAGTTTTAATGCTGATGCAACATACAATCTTGGCGTCAGCTATACTCTTTTTAATGACATGCTGATGTTTAGAAACGACACTCTGGGAGTGGGTAACTTCTTCCTCCCTGCCTATGACGACGGTGAAGTGCTAAGATTCCATGGTGAAACAACTATTGCAGTAAACAAGCATATTAAGTTGACCTCCGTGGCTGATTATTACAAGTATTCACTGACGAACTTTAAACATCCATGGAATAAGCCTGAGTGGGACGCCACAGCACAGATTGATTACAACCTCCGTGACAAGATACTTGCAACAGTTGCATTAAATGCCATGGGTGACAGGTATGCCATGACCAAAGCACCTGAAGACGAAGTAAAACTGCCCGCCCATGTTAATATGAATATCGGGCTTGAATACAGGTATACCAAAGCCCTGTCGTTATGGGCAAAAATCAATAATATTTCATGGAACAGGTATTATGACTGGAACTATTATCCGACTCATAATTTCATGATTATAGGGGGATTTACATACAGTCTCTGATAGGTTAAATAAAATACTCTGTCTTATTTTCTTTTGATCTCCTTATAAGGGGGTCAAATGTTAATATCTATTTGAACATTTTACTCAAAAAAAGAAAGAAAGACGCATCTTTTTTGTACCTTTGCATAATTAAGTAAAATGCATGTTATCAGAACGTTAACATACGTTGGTTTAAATTGAAAGATGCTGAAAATGAGCGAAAACGAATTAAGGAAAAAAAAGCAAGACGAAAGTGATTATTCAGCCGATTCCATCCAGGTGCTGGAAGGCCTGGAAGCGGTAAGAAAGCGCCCTGCAATGTACATTGGTGACACAGGTGTAAAAGGTCTGCATCACCTTGTTTATGAAGTTGTTGACAACTCTATTGACGAAGCCCTTGCAGGTTACTGTAACAAAATAGATGTACGTATCAACAGTGACAATTCAGTTACAGTAATTGATAATGGCCGCGGTATACCTGTTGACATGATGGAGAAGGAAAAACGTTCGGCACTTGAAGTAGTGATGACTGTTCTTCACGCCGGAGGTAAGTTCGACAAAAATTCATACAAAGTTTCAGGAGGTCTTCACGGCGTTGGCGTCTCTTGCGTTAATGCTCTTTCAACACGCCTGGAGGCTATTATTAACAAAGACGGAAACAGATATCGCCAGGTATTTGAGTGCGGTAAGCCTGTTACAAAGGTTGAGGTGATAGGTACAACAGAAACTACAGGTACGGAAATTACTTTTAAACCTGATGACAGCATATTCCAGGTGATTGAATACAAGTTTGAGATTCTTGCAGCGCGTCTGAGAGAACTTTCATTCCTGAACAAAAACATACTTCTTACTCTCACCGATGAGAGAGAGATTGTAGAAAATGGTGACGGTTCTCATATGCGCCGCGAAGAGTTCTTTTCGCAGAGAGGATTGCAGGAATTCGTTGAGTTTCTTGATGACAACCGTGAACGGCTTATAGATAAGATTATTTACATCAACAGTGACAAGACAGAAGTCCCTGTTGAACTTGCCCTTCAGTATAACACCTCCTTCAGTGAGAACGTACATTCATATGTTAACAATATAAATACAATTGAGGGCGGTACTCATCTGGCAGGCTTCAGAAGAGGATTGACACGTACCCTTAAGAAATATGCTGAAGACTCAGGGATGTTAACCAAACTGAAGTTTGACATCAATGGTGATGATTTCCGTGAAGGACTTACTGCGGTTATCTCGGTGAAGGTTGCAGAGCCTCAGTTTGAGGGTCAGACCAAAACCAAGCTTGGTAACTCTGAAGTAATCGGTTCAGTTGATAATGCAGTGAGCACTGCTCTTGCAAATTATCTTGAGGAGAACCCTAAAGATGCCCGTTCAATAGTTCAGAAAGTTATTCTTGCAGCTACAGCTCGTCATGCCGCACGTAAAGCCCGTGAACTTGTTCAGAGGAAGACAGTACTCTCCGGCTCTGGCCTGCCGGGCAAGCTGGCCGATTGTTCAGACCGTAATCCTGCCATTTCCGAACTCTTCCTTGTTGAGGGAGACTCTGCAGGCGGAACAGCAAAACAAGGCCGGGACAGACGCTTTCAGGCAATCCTTCCTTTGAGGGGGAAAATCCTGAATGTTGAGAAAGCTATGCAGCATAAAATTCTTGACAATGACGAGATAAAAAATATTTTTACTGCCCTGGGAGTGAATATAGGCACCGAGGACGATAGCAAAGCACTGAATGTAAGTGGTCTGAGATATGGCAAAGTAATTGCCATGACCGATGCCGATGTTGACGGCTCTCACATAACAACACTGATACTAACATTCTTCTTCAGGTATATGAAGGAGCTCATAGAAAACGGCAACATATATATTGCAACTCCTCCTTTGTATCTTGTTCACAAAGGCAAACTTGAAAGATACTGCTGGACCGAGGAAGAGCGTGATAACGCTGTTAAGGAGTTCGGTCAGGGAAAGGAAGCCTCAGTGACTGTTCAACGCTATAAAGGGCTTGGTGAGATGAACGCCGAACAGTTATGGTCAACCACCATGAGCCCGGAAACACGCACTCTTCGACAGGTGACAATTGACAGCGCTGCAGAAGCCGACCATATCTTCTCAATGCTCATGGGTGATGAAGTTCCGCCCCGGAGAGAATTCATTGAGAAACATGCCAAATATGCAAACATAGATGCATAGTTCAAAGTCGAAAGTCGAAAGTCGAAAGTCGAAAGTNNAAAGTNNAAAGTNNAAAGTCGAAAGTCGAAAGTCGAAA
>JGI20214J51650_10000617_pt1 | contig 22334 bp, 17 predicted proteins | sample WetSurMetagenome_FD_51650 | JGI IMG/M metagenome (IMG submission 51650) | reverse complement strand
CCTGTTCATTTCAATCTATTCATTACGATCTATTCAGTCCAAGCTATCCAGTTCGATCTATATTCATTCGCCTGACCAAGAGGTATTAATAACCGCCATAGAAAAGTCTGTAGCATGAAGACAATCATCATCCTTGCAAGCCTGCTGGCAGCCGTCTCTCTGGCTGCAGCGTATGCTCCGGAACAGCAAACCACCGTGGATGGCCTGCGTCTGTCCTTCCAGCTCGGCCAGGCATATGAGAAGGCCACCCAGGGTCAGGATATTCAGGGCTTCAATTCCCTGGTCGATCAATGGAATGCATGGGTCAGCAAGAACCTGGGAAATGATACTGCTCTGCTCATGGCGAAGATGAAAGTTCCAGTCGATCTGCAGAAGCCCTACATCGCTGCCGGAAACAATACCACAAGCAAAGGCATAGTTCATAATATAAAAGATGATGGAGAAAAATATACCACAAACGATGTCAACCTCATGTCGGATCATGCAATAGCAAAATATGCAGATTCGGAACAGGGGAAAGCCCAGGGGTCAGACTTCCTGGGTGGAGTTTGAGATCAATTTTTTAAAATTTTTTATTCATCAGAGTTCATCTCTGCCCTTTGGAGCGCTCTCTGATGTACTGTTTAACTTTTTAACCTTTGCCAGGCGTGCTTTCGTCGCCTTGATGGAGCCGGCCAGGTTTGAAGCCGAATCAGCGGGCGCGCTATCAGTGGAGACTTTCTCCTGCCTCGCGGAGACAAGGCCTCCCTCAGAGTCAATATTCATCGTCAGATAACTGCTATTGGAATACCTGTAGACCAGTTCCACCGGTCTGCTCAGCGGTGAGACTGAATTGAATATCAGGTTGGATCTGAGGGTCTCATTCTGCACCAGCACCGTTTCAGACAAGCCCTTCTTTATGTTGTTATCATATTCTCTGCTCGTATATTCCCAGCCCCACTGATCCTTGAGTGTAAAGTTATTGGCCTGAATCGCCAGCTTTTTTGTGCCATTATTGGTTATCGCCACATCCAGTTCGATCGTCTTTCGATTGGAATTGATAGAGGACCGGAGAACTCCGTAATAGAGCAATGCAACATCTTTATTGCTGACGTTGACCAGCTCGGGAAAGCGGATTGAAAACTGCTCTCCACCATTCTTGTCTGCAGACAGATCTACCGTCAGGCTCTTGGCGATAGTCTCCTTGGGGACGACAAAGCCGATCAGCCGTCTGCCCGGCTGCAACTCCTTTATATTTTGAGGACTGGCTTGAAAGATCCGATCATTTCCATCGGCAAGGCTGTAAGAAGCGCGAATTGGCTCTGTTTCACTCTCATTTAGCCTGCTCAGACGTGCATCTACAACCAGGACTGAATAGGAATCGGAATAAGCAGTTCCGGTGAACCCGGGATCCTTGAAGGAGCCGAAGATAGTGCAGTTGATGACGCCGTTGCTCATCTGTACAGGATAATCCTGGGCGATTACCGGCAATAGAAACACGAACAGGGCCAGAGCCAGCCATCTCATCTATAACATACCCCCACAGTTATACTACTCTGATGTTATGATATATTCTTTTGGGTGCCTGCCAAAAGATTTCCCTGAAAACTCCTGAGGACAGCTCTGCAATTGCCGTCCTCAAGAGCTTTTCTCCAGGCTCAGGCAGAGATGCTCGATGTGCTATTCGAGGCGTTGCTGGATATGCTGGCATTGCCGCTTGCACTAGTGTCCGGCGTTTGCTTATCCAGGCTCTCCTTGGTGGCGGCAAGCCGCGCCCTGCTGGCCGCTATCTTATCCTTGATAGAGGTGCCGATCTTGGCCGTTGCATTCCCCTTGGCCACCTCCGGCGCGACCTCGCTTGCTGCCGGCTGAGCCGCAACAGCCTGATCGGAGGCCGGCGGCGCGACTGCGGGCAGAGGCTGGGCGGGAGCCGTTGGAGCCGTGCCCGTTATGGCGTTGCTGCCGTAAACCAGCTCATCTGAGAGTGGCACATAGTCCCTGTCAAAATTTATGATGATCTGGCCAGGAGTCATATAGTCATAGGCCAGCGCAGCCGGGCGGCTCTGCAGCGAGACCCCGGTAAAGCCAAGCTTGACCCGAGCGGAGGTGGCATTCTGAGGGCCAACGACCTCCGGATCAAAGCCAAGTGTCGGCTGATAGGGCCAGCCCCATTGGTCCAGGAGCGTGAAGTTTTCCGGAGCGACTACGAGATCCTGGGTACCATTGTTCTGGACGCGGACCTGAACAACTATGCCCTGCTCGTCGGAGTTGATCAGCCAATCGGTGATTCCATAATACCTTACAATCAGATTAGCGTTGCTGCCTTTGGGCGTTGCCCACCAGTTGAGGTAAATGGGCTTGCCGCCAGCCGGCGTCACATTGACGAGCTTAAATAGGCGGTCGGCCTCGGTAAGGAACCATATGGTCTGCCTTCCGGAAGAGAGAGGCGCGTACCGACCGGCCGAATAGGTGATGTTATCGGCGTCAACCAGTTGGTACGTGGCATTTTCAGCGCCCATGAGGCCGACATCAACCTTCAGGATCTCCTGGGTGGCATTCTCATCGTCCACAGGCGTCCTGCTGAATTCAAAGAGAACTACAGTCGCGTTTGCATCGCTTCCCTGAAGCGGCACGGCATGGACCGTGCCCAAGGCCAGGAACAACAAAATGATTAGAGCAATCGATCTTATCTGAATACCCCCGTTGTATCTATTATCTTCCTGTTTTAATTCTCGCTCAGGTTATATACATTTTATCCAGGAAAGAGAGGACCGTCCAGGCTGGGAAATCTATATCTGCCCCTTTTATCATAAGCGGAAGCGGTGTTCTAGATTGTCATCGCCTATCCTTGTAACCTGCGGCCTACCCTATGCCAATGGCCCATGTCATCTGGGCCATTTAAGAACCTATGTACCTGCGGACATATTTGTTCGAGGATTGAAGAAGATGGGAAAAGATGTGCTCTTCGTATGCGGCTCGGATGCACATGGAACTCCCATCGTGGTCAATGCCGAGGCTCAGGGAATCACTCCCAAAGCGCTCGTCGCCAGATACCACCAGCATTTTGATGAGGTCTTCAAAGGCATGGGCGTCGATTTCAACTTCTTCGGGGACACTGACGATGCTGCCTGCCACAATCGCACCCAGGAGATCGTCCGGGCCCTGATGGCTGAAGGCCACGTCTACTCCAAAGATATCGAGCTGGCCTATTGCCCAAAATGCGAGCGCTTCCTGCCGGACAGATATGTGGAAGGGGAGTGCCCCTATTGCGGCAAGCCCGCCCGGGGCGACGAGTGCGACATGGGCTGCGGTCGCCACCTGGAGCCGGGAGAGATTAAAAACGCAGTCTGCAAGGTCTGCGGAGGAAATGCAGAGTACAGAACGCAAACCCATTATTTCTTCCGTCTCTCCCAGTTCAAGGATTTTCTGCTCTCCTATCTTGAAACGCTGGGCGGGACGGCATCGGCCCGCAATTACGCAATAGAATGGGTCCGCCAGGAGCTGAAGGACTGGTGCATAACCCGCAATATGGCCTGGGGAGTCAAGTTTCCGGGATATGAAGACCTGGTGGTCTACGTATGGGTTGACGCGCCCATCGGCTACATTGCCTTCACCGAGGAGTGGTGCGCCAAGAACGGCATGGACTGGCAGGCTTACTGGAAGAGTGATGCCAGAATAGTTCATTTTATCGGAGGAGACATCGTCTACCATCACTGCATCTTCTGGCCGGCAATGCTCAAGGGAGCAGGCTACACCCTGCCTTCGGCTGTGGTTGCCAGCGGCATGCTGAAAATAGACGACAAGAAGTTTTCCAAATCAAGGGGCAATGTGATCTGGGTTAAGGACGATTATCTGGAAAAGGGCCTTCATCCCGACCTGCTGCGCTACTACCTGGCCAGCTACACCGCTCACAACAAGGAGGTCAACTTCGCCTGGAAGATCTTTGCCGATAAGGTGAACACCGAACTCGTCGGAGCGCTGGGAAACTTCATTAACCGTGCCCTGACATTCACGGTCAAGAACTTCGACGGCCGGGCTCCGCAGGGTGAGATCGATCCGGCTGTCATGACCAGGATAAGCCAGACCATGAATGAAGTCGTATCGGGCCTGGAAGAGTACGAGTTCAAGAAGGCTATCGATAGTGTGATGGCTCTTGCAGACTACGGAAACATCTACTTCCAGAGCCATGAGCCCTGGAAGCTGGCCAAGAGCGATAAGGCTGCTACAGGCGCAGTTTTGAGAAGCTGTCTGCAGATCGCCAAAGCGCTGGTCATCTTCATGCAGCCGGTGATGCCCGCAAAGATGGAGGCAGCCGGAAAGCAGCTCGGACTGGAGGGATCGGTGGCGGAAAAGGCCTTCACTGAGGCTCTCGAACCCCTGGCTGAGGGCCAGCTGCTGGGCACTCCCGAGATCCTGTTCACACGCATGGAAGAAAAATTCGTCAAGGAGCTGGACGAAATCTTCAAAAAGAGAATACAGGAGGCGGAATCAAAGGGCAAGGCAGCAGATAAGTCTGCCGAAAAGAAAGCTGAGATATCATTTGAGCAGTTTGGATCGCTGGACTTGCGGATCGGCGAGATCAAAGAAGCAGGACCGATCAAGGGCTCAAAGAAGCTGATCAAGCTTCAGGTCGATATCGGTGGGGAGGTTCGTCAGGTGGTGGCAGGCATTGCCGGTGCCTACTCGCCTGAGGATCTGGTTGGCACACAGGTGGTGGTCCTGACTAACCTCAAGCCGACCAAGCTCTTTGGTGTGGATTCGCAGGCCATGCTCCTGGCAGCGGATGTAGAGGGAAAGGCTGTGCTGCTCCAGCCTCGCGAATCTGTGAAAACGGGAACTAAGGTAAGGTAGGGAGGTTTTTATTTTGCTCCAGATAGAACATCTGTCCAAGAGATATCAACTGAAGGACAGAGAGGTATTGGCTCTTGATGATGTCAGCTTTGCCGTCAGGCCGGGCGAGATTTTGGGACTGGTGGGAAAGAGCGGAGGCGGCAAGAGCACTCTCATGAAGATCCTGAGAGGCATGGAGGACTTTGATTCCGGGAGGATAATCCTGGATAATTTGACCATCACGCCCGATGCAAGCGACGAGGAGAAGAGGCAGCAGATGGCAGTGACCGCCATTCATCTGCAAAGGGACTTCGCCCTCTGGACGGAGACCGCCCTTAAAAACGTGGTGCGAAGGGTCAAAGCGAGGAGGACCGGATATGAGGCTCTGCCCATTCCCGAGGACGCCGACTTTGATGAGCTGTACGAGGAGGCGATGTATTACCTGCGTCTGGTTGGCCTGGCCGAAAAAGCGCAGCACCTGGCCACCATTCTCAGCGGAGGCGAGAAGCAGAGGCTGCTAATTGCCAGGCAGCTTGCCAAAAAGCCGAAGATACTGCTCCTGGACGAACCTGCCACCATGGCATGCCCTGCCACCAAGCAAGAAGTGCTCGACGCCATCAAGAATGTGAACAGAGAACTGAATCTCACCACCATCGTGGTCTCCCATCTTCCCGAGATTCATGAGTACCTGGCTGACAGGCTGATCTGGCTGGACAAGGGAAAGATTGTAGCTGAGGGAAAGCCGGGCGAGATCCTGGACCGCTTCATGGCAGGGATCGGAAAGATGGAGTCTCTGGCCTCCTGGCCCGACGCAAAGCCGATCATCAAAGTCAGGGAACTGTCCAAGAGAGGATGCCAGATCTGCACTGGAGAGGTCCTGAATGTTCTCAAGATGGAGAACCTCAACTTCGACATAAACGAGCACGAGATTACATCCATCATCGGCAACAGTGGCGGAGGCAAGACCACGCTCCTCAAGATCATGCAGGGAGTACGGCTGCCGGACGAAGGAAGCGTTTGCTATCGCTATGACGATAAATGGGTGGATATGGTCGTCTACTCCCCGGGGAGAATGAATGTCCGCCGGTCTCTGGGCATCATGTACCAGGAGTTTGCCCTCTATGCCGGTGAGACCATCCTCGATCAGATTGCCTACAAAATGGGAATCAAGGGAACAGACGTAATTGACCAGGCCCGGGCTGTTGCTGAGGAGATGGGCATAAGCGACAAGGTGCTGGATATCATCTACGCCATGACGGACATGTCCGAGGAGGATGCAAAAGCCGCACTTGAAGCACTGGGGCTGACCAGAGACATCTTCAAAGAGCTATTTCCCCGTTTTCCCTCGACAGAGGCCCGCAAGTTCGCTGAGCCGATCTTCGATCTGATATCTCTTGACAGGGAGGCAATGTGGAAGCTGCCGGCGCAGCTGAGCGGCGGGGAGCTGGTAAGGGCATCTTTAGCCATCATCCTCGCTGCCAGGCCCAAGATCCTGATTCTGGATGAGCCATTCGGGGATATTGACCCCATCACCATGCGCGAGGTCTCCAATGCCATCAAGAAGATCAACGCCGAGCTTGGAACTACCATAATCCTGGTCAGCCATCATGTTGAGTTCGTCAAGGAGATCTCCCACCGGGCGATTCTCATCGACAGCGGAGCAATTGCGGCAGACGGAGATCCGGCTGAGGTCTGCAACGCCTTCCTGGCATCCTGCAATGCACCTTACCTGAAGTATCTGGAAAAACGCTACAAGGCTCAGGATTGATCTGATATGGACGAGCAGGTTGAGGAGATTTACCGGCAGTTGGCAGACCAGATAACACCTGAGGATTTCCAGGCGCGGGTTGAGGAGAAGGTGGCCCTCATGGCCGGCCTTTGCGACAGCCGGACGGCTGCCATGCTGGTGGCTCGCGACCTGGGAGCTTCCGAGGTGCTGACAAAGATAGGCAGCATCCGGCCTGAGACCGGAAACGTCATCTTCACAGGCAAGGTGCTCGCCGTCTCTGAGGTCCGGGAGTTTCCCAGATCCGACGGCTCGTTAGGCCGGGTCGCCAACCTGACGGTGGCCGATGAGACTGGATCGGTGCGCGTCTCTCTCTGGGATGAGACTGCAGAGCTGGTCCGCTCCGGTGATCTGAAGGTGGGGCAGTGCCTCAAGATCAGGGGTCTGGCCAAAGAGGGCTACACAGGCACCGAAGTTAATCTGGGCAGAAACGGGAGCATCGAGGAGGTGGAGGCGGACATCTCCCTCAGGACGGCGCTCTACAAGATCGCAGAGATCAAGAGCGACATGGGCGACATCAACTTTCTGGGGGCGGTCGTGGATCCGGGAGAGATCAGGCAGTTTATTCGCAAGGATGGCGGCAGCGGGCAGGTGCGTTCAGTCCTTTTAGGAGACGAGACCGGCAAGATCAGTCTGACCCTGTGGGACACGCAGGCGGCCATGCCGCTCGAAAAAGGCGATACCCTTGAGGTCGTGAGCGGCTCATGCCGGGAGAGGTATGGATCTCTGGAGGTTCAGACGGGCTCTTTCAGCACCGTGAAGAAGAGCAGCGAGAAGGTGCAGTTCAGAGAGATGATGACGCCGATCGCGGAGCTGAAGCCGGGCATGATCGCCAGCGTCTCTGGCTTTGTGACTGGCCTTGGCGAAATTCGGGAGTTTCAAAGGGACGACGGAAAGGCGGGAAGAGTTGCCAATATCTACATCTCAGACAATACCGGTCGCATCAGGGTGGCTCTTTGGGGCGAGCACGTTGATCTGCTTGCGGGACTTGACATAGGACACAAAGCAGATATTATCGATGCCATGACCAAGAGCGGGTGGAACGAGGAGTTGGAGCTATCATGCGGATGGCGCACCAGGATTACTTTCGCCCCGCCCGGGTAACATTGTTAAATAAGGTCTGCGATCTTTCTCTGAGAAACCTTTGAGGAAGATTTAGAGGAACTGGGAAGATGCCGATAAAATTATTGGAAGATCTGCCGGGCGTGGGACCGGCCACCGCGGAAAAGCTGCGCGAGGCTGGCTTTTCATCAGTAGAAGCCATAGCTGTCGCCTCTCCAGGAGAGCTGGTTGCAGCAGCAGAGGTAGGAGAGGCAACTGCGTCCAAGATCATCGCCGGAGCCAGAGAGGCGGCGGATGTAGGCGGATTTGAAACGGGAGACCGAATCCTGGAGCGCAGGCGCCTGGTGGGCAAGATCAACACCGGCAGCAAGAACCTCAACGAACTCCTGGGCGGGGGTATGGAGACCCAGTCCATCGTGGAGCTTTATGGCGAGTTCGGCTCGGGCAAGACGCAGGTGGCCCATCAGATGACTGTGAATGTGCAGCTGCCCACCGAGATGGGTGGCCTGCATGGGTCGGTTATCATTATCGATACTGAGAACACCTTCAGGCCGGAGCGCATTGATCAGATGGTTAAGGGCCTCCCCCCCGGGCCGGATGGACAGGAGCGCGACCCTGCCGACTTCCTGAAGAACATCAGCGTAGCCAGAGCCTTCAACTCCAATCACCAGATCCTCCTGGCTGAGAAAGCTATGGAGATGGCTGAGAAGGCGAAGGACTCGGAATACCCTGTTCGTCTGATCATTGTGGACTCGGTGACCGCTCATTTCCGGGCGGAGTACGTGGGGCGGGGCACGCTCGCCAACAGGCAGCAGAAGCTCAACAAGCACCTGCACGATCTGATGCGCTTTGGCGACCTGAACAATGCCCTTATCCTGGTGACCAATCAGGTCATGAGCAAGCCGGACACCTTCTTTGGCGATCCCACAAAACCCGTGGGCGGGCATGTGCTGGGGCATACCTCCACCTTCAGGATCTACCTGCGCAAGTCCAAGGGCGAAAAGAGAATTGCAAGACTCGTGGACTCGCCAAACCTGCCGGATGGAGAGGCGGTCTTCTCCGTGACCACAGAAGGGCTGAAGGATTAGATGAATCATTAGAGGTGAATAGGGTGATAAGGCGTCTTTGAAGGGACACTAGTCTTGTTCGGTGCAGAGCCCCATCACCTGATACTACCTATGTTCATCTGATATATATTTCTTTTGTTATGATTACTATCATAGAATGCCAACGCATGAGTTCAGCAGGAATGGATCAGACAGGAACAGTTGCCTAAAGGAGTAGAGAGGTGATCCGGGTAAAGGAGGGAGAGTAGAATAGTATTTGCCTCGGATCGCCATTCTTACCGTTCTTTTTCCAATAGATATAGACAATTGCGATAATCTAAAGCGGACAAATTTTATCCAGTACCATGCGCGAGCCGAAAAAGCTCGGCCCCGGCTGCCCCACCCAAAGCTTTAATCTTGCCTACCACTTCTCTTCCTACTATGAATTTCGCTCGACTCTTCAGATCAAAACCCTCGCCCCGCGTAGCCAGCAGCCCGCCATTCAATTATCTCGATCTTCGCCTCAAGCCATTTTACATCGTCGCCTCGGTAGAGGTGGGAAATACCACCACCAAGTGCGTTCTTACCGCCACGGACATGAACAACGGCAAGACCTACATCGTCGACAAGACTGTGAAGATGACCAGAGACGTGCGCGGGCCAAAGCCCGGAGAGGATGTATTCGCCCATACCATAAACGGCACTCCCCTCACCAGAGAATCCATTGCGGAACTCGTAAAAAATACTCTCATCGAGAGCCACGATAAGGCCCGCCTGGATATCAAGACCGACCTGCATTTTGTGGTGCGCTCCACCGGCGTCGTAGCGGAGCTGGACTCGCCAGACCAGGTGGGCGCCTTCATTCAGGCGCTGGCCCAGGGCTGCCTTGATGCGGGAGTTCCTCCCCGTCTCATGACCCCGGCGATGAGCATCCACAACATCCTGGAGAGGTTCAAGAACTACACCCTGATTGAGAAGGTGATTTTCATGGGAGCCGTAGCATCCTGTTTTCCGCCGCAGGGCTCCACCGGCGTCGAGGTCGTCGCCAATGAGATGGAGGGGGAGCTTGCCACCGCCGGCATAAAAGAGGGCAGCCGCTGGACCGATGTGGACTTCCGCAACCCCTGTCTCTCCATGGACTTTGGCACCACCCTGGACGGAAGGGTCACAAGCAGCGATCTTCCCTATGCTTACACCATCGGCAATCTTCTCGGGCTGGCTGGAGCCATTCCCGATGCCGTAGTCCAGGGAACGGGACTGGTCGACAAGAAGACCGGAGCGACTCTGGATATCTTTGATGGCAACACCAAGCCCGACTACGGAAAAGAGGCGCAGCAGTACGCCGAGCAGATCGACGAGCTGGTTAGAATTGAAAAGGTCCCTGCCAGCCGCACCAAATATGGCCTGGTGCCGGTCTGCCCGGATGCCGCTGCCCAGAACAATGTGGTGCTCATCGGCTGCGATGTGGGTGAGAATGGCAGCGATCTACCCAGGCTCGCCAGGATCGGAGAGGACATTTACAGATCCAAGAACCTCAAAATACTTTTTGGCGCTCTGGATATCACCATGGCTCACACCGCCCGCAGGCTGGTGCAGGTGGGGGTCGAGGAGGGCGTGGTCAGCAAGGATACGGCTTTAGGCGTTACCGGACGGGCGGGGATCAGCGGCGGCAAGCCTTCCCTGATTTTGGAGGAGATAGAGAAGCTGGGCCTTTATGAAAAAGTGGAGAGGAATGTGGTCTTCGTGGACGACGGCCTTGCGCGAGGAGCTGCAGTCATGGCCAGGTGCATGAACTCCATGGGAACTCCCAAAAATCCGCTGGGAGGCCTGCGGGGCGGAAAGTGCATTCTCAAGCAGAGGATGGACTACGAGGCGAGCAAGAGCAAGAGCAACGCTGCCGTGCCCCAGATGGCAAAGCCAGAAAAGGAGACCCAGGATTATTTCTCTGGAGGGCACAAGAGAGCTTAAGAGAATGCCTGCCAATAGCCGCTGCTTTATGCCTGCCGAGGGTGAGGAGATCCCCGTCTCCATTCTTAGCATAACCGTCTGGGAGGAGATGCTCTGGACCGCCAGCGAAACCATTCCGGAGCACGCATTTCCTCCCTGCATCAGGGGCATAATCTCCAGAGGGGCGGGCGAAGCGAAGGGTAGATACAGAGCCGCCGCCATCCTGGCTGCATTTTTGGGGCAGACAGGATACCGACGCGAGGAGGCAAAAAAGATCTGGTCTGGCACGGCTGCTGTGGAAGAGCAGATCTTTGATAAGTGGTTTTTGAAGATGAACTGCCCCAAATGCAGGGTTATGAAGCGGCAGAGCAGAGGCTATCCGGATCTGGGAGTGGCAGACATCGGGCTGTGCCGTCCGGATGAGAGCTGCCAGAAGTTTGAAAGCCCGGTCGAGTATGCTTGCGGCATTGGCGGAAAAGAGGGTGGCGAAGAGAAGGAAGCGGGCAGCCTCCTGCACATAAAAACCCAGTACCGGGTAAGGATCTTTGACTGGTCGACCGGCAGAGAGGGCGAGATTGAGCTGAACCAGAAGGAAAAAGAGGCTTTGCAGGCCCTGCTTGAAGAGAAGTCCGGGCAGAAGGACATGGTTATCATCTACACAAGGGCGAGGGTGAGGGGCAGGCTGAGGCCTAAATTCTTCCTGCGGGATTGGGAAGGACCGCGCCGGCAGATGCTGTCGGATATTTTGTGAGGATGATGGCTCGCCACCAGACGCCGGAGCGGGGGCGGGTAGATTGGTGGTTGATAGTTGGTCGGCGTGTGCATTTCCTGTGTGTTTCAGCCGTATCTTGAGACAGTTTTGGGCGGTACAACGCGAGCGGTAAAACGCGCCGCGGGGCGCAAGCCCGCCCTCAACGCCGGGCAAGCTTGGGTACTTGGCGGTTTATGGTTGAATGGTTTAAAAAGGACTAAGGAACCTCGGCTAAATCGGGCCCTTAAATGGAGCCACTTCTTTTCAGAAATGGAAATACTGTTCGGTATGGGTGGCTGGATTATTACTGTTCCGGCATGGAGTTTCAATGGAGCCACTTCTTTTCAGAAATGGAAATTCGGAGTTGTAACCCTTTCTGCAACCAATTTGCTACCTAACGGGTTTCAATGGAGCCACTTCTTTTCAGAAATGGAAATGCTTAATGCAGAGCTGACCATTGAGTACCTACAGGCGTTGTTTCAATGGAGCCACTTCTTTTCAGAAATGGAAATCTTAGGGACTTCCGCTATTCTTACGGCGAAATCGCCAAGTTTCAATGGAGCCACTTCTTTTCAGAAATGGAAATAGGGTATCATTTCGGGCCTGTGCCTGCACTGGATTTCTCCTCGATTTGCGAGCACCTCCCTTTTTTGCCCCAAAATACTTTTGAAATTTCTGCATTTCAGGGTCATTTTCACTATATGAAGCCTCTGCGAGCACCCCCCGGGGTCTTGGGGATAAATGAGGTGCTCGCAAATGATCTCATATTAAAAGTTTGCCTTCAGATGAGATTAAGGCTCAAATCCATCCCTCTGTTGGACGGCCCCGGCCTGGCAGGGTTTTTAATTTGCAGAGCTTTGAAGGCGTTTTGCTCTCTTTCTATTTAGTCTTTACCACCCTCTGGTTAGAAAATCTTAGCCCTGTGATTTTCCCACTTTTGCTTTTTTCCCAGGAACCTGATCCTTTCCCCCACCCGGCCTTCAGCCGGCCCCATGTCTATTATCATTATCCTGTCCTCCTTGTGATTGATTATCCTGTCCAGATCCGCGACCATAGCATCCAGGCCCTTTGAATTCAGGTCGCAACGAAATACGGAATAGTGAAGCGGCTGGCCGTAGCCCATCATGGTCTTATGAACCTCTGCCAGCCTTCTTGGCTCCATTATGTCATAGCTTACCACATAGCTCTGCAGCCCAGTCAATCAGATCACCTCATACCGACCCGCCTTTCGCCTATTATCTCGCGCCAATCACCTGTTCTAATCGCCTTGCTCCAATCAAATCATCTTTTGCAGAAGGCCGGATACTCCTCAATCTCCCCGGAGAGAACCCGGGCTAAAATTCGCGACTGCACCCAAAGGACTCTCCGGTAGCTGATTTTGTATCCAAAGAGCGGGTGTGTGATTTTGGCATCCATCCTCCTTTCATAGCCAGCCACGACCTTGCGCTTAGCATACCGACCGATCATCACGCCCTCTTCGGTTATCACAAAATCCTTGACGGTCAGCTCCTTGTTATTGAAGAGCGACACCATTGTGGAATCAGCTATCAGCGGCTTGCTAGTAGCTTCTGAAAAACAGTGATGCTTTTCCGGAAAGCCTCATCGGCCTGCCGGGAGAGCTATACCGGAATAGCTATTCAAGAATAGCTATTCAAGAATAGCTATACCAGAATTATGGGATCGCTGCATGCACAGGATAGCGATCGGGCCATCACGATATCCGTATCGACATTTCTCCTCACCAGCGCCTTCTGGTAGGAGGGATTGAGCTGAGTGGCTCTCTTGTATGCCTGAACGGCAGTCTGGTAGTATCCTTTGTAATCGTAGATCACACCCATATTGTACCAGGCTTCAGCGTAAGACTCATTGATAGCCACAGCATTATTGAAGGAAACCAGGGCATCGTCGTATCTTCCCAACAGACCCTCGTCAATTCCTTTATTGTTCCATGCTTCTGCATCGTTTTTATTCAGTTCGAGAGATTTGCTGTAGGCCTGCAACGATTCCTCATATTTATCCTGGTTATAGAGGTTAAGGCCTCTCATGAACCATTCAGAAGAGGTCTCATTTTCTCCGGCGCAGACAGGCACCATCAGGGCGCAAACCAGTGCCAGTGCTACAACTGCTAAATAGAAATTCTGCCATCTGCAATTCGTCAATCATCCCTCCGTTTCAATCTAGGCTTTTTCCAGCAACTAATCCTGTGGCTTTCTCCTGCGGTATTAATGGCTATTGCCTATTTACATATACCCATTCATTAGATCTGCATTCCTTTGCTCATTCATTTAGGTCTATATGAGTCTATGATATCGGCAAATGCCTTCAGGACCTTTTCCAGCTCCTCTCTTCCCAGGCCGAAGGTGGATAGCTTGAACTGGCGGGTCAGTCCGGGCTTGATGCCGGATATGCCGCGCTCCTTCAGGTCTTTGTAGAGGAAGTAGCGTCCTTTCTTTGCCTTCTGGGAGATCTCGTAGAGGTTTTCCGCCAGGAAGAACATGAGATCATGGTTGTGGGGCCGCTCTCCTTGCTGGATCATGCCCAGCTTCTCCATCTCCGCCGAAAACCAGCGGGCTCTGTCCACCTCCTCCGGCCAGCGGGCCACCCGTTCAGCAACAGCCGGAAAAGATGCCATCAGAGTCAGGAGAGGAGCGCCGCGCACTGTGCAGCCCAGCAGCTCAACCTCTTTATTCTTTTTAGTGGAAGAGATCCTGAAGATGGGTTTAGCATACTCCTCAGAGGCTCCCAGAAGACCCACCGGCCCGGAAGCTGCCATGGACTTGTGACCGCTTCCCACGATTATGTCTGCTCCCAGATCGCGAGCATTAACCGGCATACGTCCGATGGAGTAAGCCCCGTTGAGAAGCAAAGGCACGCTGTAGTCATGACAGGCATCAGCGATTGCTCTGGCATCAGGAAGGTTTCCATAGTTTCCGTCCGGGTAGGTAAGAACTGCCATGCTGACATTTCCCTTCTGCTCATAGGCCCGCTCAATTGCCTCGACATATCCTTCTGCGGAAATGGCATAATCCGGCTCCTTGCTGGGTCGGACATACTCTATCTTCAGGCCTGCTCTCTCGGCAGCAAGGACCGAAGTATAATGGGCATTTCCATCCATGACCACCCAGTCGCCCTTCTCACAAAGAGCATGCATGGCCGCAAACTTTCCCTCCCGCGCCCCATGGGTCACGCGCACATCATCGATTCCAAGAAATTGGGGCAGAACGTTATGCACGAACTCCTCGACCGGGGGGTTTGTGATCTTGTCCAGCCTTCCCGCGCAGAAGTCGCAGACCGAGTATCCGTCTCCCCATTCCTGTAGAGCGGCTCGCGCCTGCGGCGTGAGTATTCCGCCCCTCTGCAAGGGATCAATGTTGATCTCTGCCTTCTCCCTTAACAGGCCGCAAAATTTTTCAAGATTTTCCATCATTCAATCCAGCTCTTCTCCTTCCGAAAGATAATCCTTTTCCAGCTCTATGCATAAAATGATATATTTGTCTCTCTTTTAAGAGTTGATGGCTTTAGTGATAGGGCACCGGGGGGCGGCGGCGTCCGCCCCGGAAAATACCCTGGAGGGCATCAGAGCTGCCGCCCTGTGCAAAGCAGACTACGTTGAGCTGGATGTGAGGCTTTCTCGCGATGGCGAACTGGTTCTGATGCATGATGAGAGCCTGGAGAGGACCACCAATGGCAAAGGTCTGGTTGAAGACTTTAGCCTTGAGGAGCTGAAGGCCCTTCTTGTGAAAGGCCCGGCAGGCAGCAGCTCGGAAGACCGGAGAATAGCGACCCTGAAGGAGGCCGTCCATCTCGCCAGCCAGCATAACATCGGCCTGGTAGTGGAGATGAAGGAAGAGGGGCTGGAGGCATTGGTGGCGGAAGCCCTGACCATAAAGAAGAGCATTGTAACCTCCTTTTATCATAACAGTCTGCGCGAGCTGTCTGACATCTCGGACCTCATGACTGGCATCATTATCTCATCTCTGCCCATAAATCCTGTGCAACTGGCCGTTTGGGCAAAAGCACGGGCCATTTTTCCCAAGCGGGTCAATGCGAGAATGATCAAGGAAGCTCATCAGAAAGAAATCTCAGTCTTTCCCTGGACAGTTAATAGCAGAGATGAGGCGAGATGGCTTCTCCGGCTGGGAGCGGACGGACTGGTGACCGATGATCCATGCATGATTCGGGAGGTGGCCGACCTTCCGGCAGAGGCGACGGGCAAAGACAATTGCCAGTACTATCCCTGCCATCACTTCCCTGATCAGGACTGCACCCACTGCTTCTGCCCATTATACCCCTGCAGGGACGGAGAGCTTGGCAGCTATGTGAGAACCAGGAAAGGAAAGAGGTTTTGGAGCTGCATCAACTGCCGGCTGGTTCATCGCAAAGATGTGGCAGCATATCTGTTCCGGCATCCAGAGGTGACCACGGCGGAACTGAAGAGACTGCCGGAAATAATGCCGGAAATACTGCCTGATAGACTGCCTGACCCGGATTGACAGAAAAACGATATCAATTAGCTTAATCAGATCTTCTCATATAACGAATTCGAAGCATTCGAAGCCGGAGGGAATAAACTGAATCTTCATATTATCAAAGGGCTTGCTCTATCTGGAAAGACCGATAATCTGGCAAGAAAAATGGAGCAGGCACATAATGAGAATCCCTTATCATACACCTTTCTAGGGCCAACGGGAGAATTTGCAAAGGAATTCTCAGAATGGTTTTCGAGGCGCTTGCATTCATCTATTCCCCGAGGAAGCTTCCTGGTTATAGACCAATTTGCAGATGAGGTCTATGGCCATGCTCATCAGGAAATGGCATACGCAGACAAGCACCTATTAAAGGTCTTCATAGCCAATATTCTTGGATCGGCAACCAAAGAAGAGCTGGGATCATTTTATCCGCTCAAAGATTCCCTGGGATTGATTGGATTCGTCGCCGAGGCGGTGATGCAGGCCAGGGACGAAGGAGAGGCTGCCCTGATAGCAAGGCTGGCCAATGAAAAAGCCAGGTCTCTTGTCAAATTTGCTCTTGGCAAGCTAGAGGTCTGCTACGGGACAAACCTCTTTGATACCTTTGATGCCTACGTTAAGATAGACGCCGGGGAAATCAGAGACTATGTGGCATCCCGATTTGGCAGCAGTCTCTTCCTTGACGGTTTCTCTGACCTCTCCTGGGCTCAGATGATATTTCTTTCAAAAATCATTCCTCTATTCCAGGATACTTTCATAACCCTCGACCCGGCCCTTGTGGACAGGGATAACTGGGCCAAATTCCGTGAATTGCTTGCAGCACAGCATGCGGAGGTATTGGAAGAGCAGCTTGCATCCTCTCCATATGTCACTCTGTCACTTGAAAGGCTCTTGAGAGACCAGGGTCCTCCGGCCAGGCTGGAAGACGATTTTATTCGCATCGCTTGCCTGAGAGACCCGGAGGCTGAGCTAATACAGGTCTGCCGTGATATCAAGCGGCGGATCGCGGATGATGGCATGAAGCCAGGAGAGATAGCCGTGGTCCTCAACAACTTCTCGGAAAGGGCACGGGAGTTCACCAGAAAGCTGGAAGAATATGGAGTTCCGGTCAAGGCAAGCGGTGAAGAACCATTATCAAGCAGCATTGCCGTCCAGCTTCTGATTCTGCCATTCCGCGCGGCTTTAGCCGGTTATCCCTCTCATCTTCTCATATCAATGCTTGATCACGGCCTGGGACTGCCGGAGGTCCCGCAGTTGGATCTAGACGGCCTGGAAGCTCTGGCCAGGGGAGCGGGGCTTTACATCGGGCCACGGAGCAGCGGTCTGGAGGAGCGGAAAGGTGAATGGAAGATAAAACTTGATTGTCATCTCCAGGCGGAAAAGCAGATGCTGGAGGTCCTCGCTCAGGATGATAGCATCTATGATAACGATCTTCAGGCCATAGAGGCAAAGATCCGGCTTTGCCAGGAGATGCTGGAAAAATCCGGGCAGCTATTTGAGGCTCTGCGAGTAATCGAGACCTTCAGGGAATGTGGAACCGATATAGTGCGTTTCAAGAAAGAGCTGTCCACCTGGATGGAGCCTCTCAAGGTTCGTTTTCTCGACAATGCTGATCTAATAACCGAAGTCATGGCCCTGGCCAAATTTGAGCAGCTTCTTGGCAAGCTGGAGGTCGCGGTCAATATCATGGAAAGCAATAGCCAATCTCTGCAGGGCCTTATGTCCTTGCTGGAGATCTTGATAAGCAGCGAAGAGTACAGATCCTCTCCACCCCTGGCGAACAGAGTGGAAATACTGCCACTGCATTCTGCGAGATTTCGCCACCGGTCTATAAAGTACATCGTTGACTTCAATGATGGGATATTTCCTTCTCGTAGATCCAATCCAATTTATTCTCTGGAAGGCTCTCCTCAACTCCCTGGCTACTGCCAGACCAAGGAACGTGAGCAGAGACAGGCGCTCTATTCCTGTTTATGCTCCTCTTCTCAGGCGGTAATAACCTACCTGGCCGCCTCCAGAGAAGGAGAGCTGATGATGCCATCTCTATGGCTGGATAGCTGGACCTTCGATAAGGCCGGTGTTCTGGAAAGGGCGAGTGCCACAATGAGTTCTGCCGAGCTGAAGATCCAGTTTGGGCGAGGCATGGCCCAGGGAGAGGAACCGGTCGTTCCCGAAAGCATTCAAAGCCTCATGGCCCCATTAAAGCATTATGCCGATTCGGAATTTTCCTGGAGGATTGAAGATCCGGCAGTTGTGCAGTCCCTGGTAGGAAAGAGCCTGAGCTATACCAGGATCTCAGAGCTGAACAAATGTCCATTTAAGTTCTTCCTGCGTCGCATGCTCCGGTTGGAGGAGCAGTCCGGGAAGCTTTATGGTCTGTCGCCCATTGAGAAGGGGATCACCTACCATGCCGCTCTCAAGAGCCTTTACGACTGGAAGCAAAAGGAAAATGCAACCTGGGATAGGGCAATAGAAGAAGGCAAGATCAGAGAGGTGGTAGAAGGCATCATGCAGAGGTTTCTCGCGGCCAATACTGTCCGGTCAATGCCGTCCGTCAGAAGGGCCATGACTGAAGAAGCAACTGGCACGATTCAGGGCTATCTGGAGTTTGAGAGAGACGATGCGGAAAAGGCCTGCATCGGTGAGAGGACTCTGGTTGAGCTGCCGTTTGAGCTCAGGCTGGCAGATATGGCCTGCCTGGCATCAGGCTGCGGCAAAAAGTATGGCGATATGATCCTGCGGGGCAGGATTGACCGGATTGACATAAATGTTGCTTTGAAAAAGAAGGTCTACGATCTGGTTCTTTCCGATTACAAGGCCGGCAGTTCCGGGGAATGGGAACAACTGAAGCTATACACTCTGGTGCTGCTTTCTCTGGAGCACAAAGATCTTCCCAGGAATCCGGAGCTGATAAGGTCTTTTTTCCGTAAAGTAAGAGAAGGAAAGATTTCCATGAATCTGGATGTAATTGCCAGCCAGAACAGGATGGATCTCTCCACCAGGCCCAGGTCGTCGCTGAGCTTTTCGGATGTGGACGGGGAGCTTCTCAGGACACTTGATCAGATCTTCGAGCAAAGGGAGTTTCAACCAGGCAAAATGATTGAAGAAAAAGGAGGCGACTGCTATTTCTGCGGCTTGAAGCAGAATTGCGAGTCCATCCTGAACTGCCGGGGAGGAATGCATTGATGGAGCAAATGGAAAAGGACCTCTTCATTTCGGCGAGCGCAGGCACGGGAAAGACCCATGCCATCTCCACAGCCTACGTCGAGCTCTTCGATCGGGCTTTTCAGAACGAAGTCCCTCTGGATGTGGGCAATGTCGTTGCCATAACATTTACCCGGAAAGCAGCCGCTCAGATGAAATCCCGAATTTTGGATATGATAAGGCAGCGAGAGGACAGCAATGCAAAGTGGCAGCAGCTAAAATCATCCATGACCTTTGCCTGGATAAGCACCATAGATTCCTTTGCGGCACGCATCCTATCCGAGGTTGGGATCTTTGCCAATATAGCTCCGGATATCCAGATCGGCTCGGATTCAAGGGTTTCCGGCATTCTAGAGCGATGCATATTCCGCGCCTTTTTTGAGCATGAGGACCTGATTGAACAATTGATCCGCCACCTTACTCTGGATGACCTGAGCGATGCCCTGATGAGAGCCGTAAAAGAGAGGAGATACGCCATGATGAGGTCGAAGCCTGCTGGAAATATCGTGGCCGGGATGCCTCTGCATGGCGATCCGGTCGCGGCCGGGGACCTGGCTCTCGCCTCAGACGCCTTCAAGAAGCTCTTCGAAGAGGTTTACAGATCGTTCCTGGAGGAGACGGCGGAAGAGAATTTGACCGATTTTGCAGGAGTTCTCGTCGCTCTCAAGGATTTGCTTTCTTCGCCCGATAATTCCTGGATCAAAGAAAGATACCGCCGCCAGTTCAAGCACATCATAGTGGATGAGTTTCAGGATACGGATTCTCTGCAAAAGGAGGTCCTGGAGCTTCTGAGGGGCGAGCATAGCCGCACCATCTACGTGGGCGATGCCAAGCAATCCATCTACCGGTTCCGGGGGGCTGAGGTAGAGGTCTTCTCTGATGCCAGGGAGGAGGTCAGGTCCGGGCAGGGAGAAGTGCGGCGCCTGGAAAGGAACTTCAGGTCCCATCCTGACATTCTGAAGCTATGCAATGCCTTCTATCCGCTGGTCTTCAGCTCCTCTGAAAAGAAATACTCTCAGAGCTATGAACAGGTAAAACCTCTGCCAGTCATTGGTGAGACCGGCAACCGGCCCAGAGTAAAGATCCTCTTTGATCCCCAGGACGAAGCTGAGGCCGCTGCAAAATATATTCTGAGCATAGTGGGCCAGCAGTTCGATTTCGTGGAGAGGGGACAATTTGATGGTGAGACAAAGCTATTTGCCTCCAGAAGACCAATTAAGTTCAAGGATATCGCCATACTGCTGCGGAAGATGAGGCCTGAAAAGGGAAAGGAATATACCGGCGCCCTGGCCAGGCATGGCATTCCTTTCTACACCGTGGGAGAGGCCGGATTTTTCGAGATTCCAGAGATTGCCGGCATTTTAGCAGCGCTCAGGGTGCTGTCCAATCCAGGCGATGAGATGGCTCTGACCTCTGCCCTCATGTCTCCGGCAGTTGGCCTGGATATTCAAGACATGGCCCGGCTAAAGTGCAGGGCTAAAGACGCAGGAAAAGGCATATTCCAAATTTTGGGTTTGATTGAGGAGTCAGACATCGACCCGGGCAGGATAGACCGGGTGAGGAGATTCCATGCGGTCATAGAAAGGTATCTGCCGATCAGAACCCTGATCCGGCCCAGCGAGCTGGCGGAGAGGCTGGTGGAGGAGCTGGATTATCCGGCGTTCCTGGCCGTCGAGGATGGCAGCGGCAGGAAGTCCGCCAACCTTCGAAAGTTTATCATAGCTGCCCGCAGCCTGGATGAGGCAGGAGTATCCCTGCGGGATCTGGTCCGGATGCTCAATAGCGCAGGGCTGGACGATGAAGAGCAGGCTTCCATCGAAAGCGAGGATACCGATGCAGTCAGGGTCATGACCGTCCACAAGGCCAAGGGCCTCGAATTTCCTATTGTGATCGTAGGCGACACCTCCTGGAGCCAGAGGGATCAGAAGGAATTGCTGCTATTTGATAAAGGCGAGGAAGGGATCTGTTTTGCACTCAATTGTCTGGAGTGTGATTGTGATTGCAGCAAAAGTTCATTCCTGGGTAAGCTGGTGGAGGAGGAAAATGACCGCGATTGCGAGGAGGAGAAGCGCTCATTGTACGTAGCTACTACCAGGGCCTCGGATATGCTGGTCATGACTTTATCCGACAAAAAGGGGAGCAAGTCACGGCCCTGGCGGGAGATGATTCTGGGGAGCATGATCCGGATGGAGGGCGATGGGGGAAGGATAGCTCTGTCTCCCGGATTTGAGGGTTTGGTGGAGATAGTCGCTGCCCCTCAGGCCGCGCAGGCACCAGCTTCTGCTGCATCCCCAAGGGTTATTCTGGATACCAGGTACATTGAGCCTGTGGCCGCTGAGACCTTCAAAGAATACATTTCTCCCACGGCCATATGCAAGGCAAAGGCATCTTTGCCCGGATGGAGTGGCCAAATCGGTCAAATCGGTGAAGAGGATGCAGCTCTTGAAGAGGATTCTGGAGAAGGAGGTCAGAATCGAGAAATGGGCCTTTTTGCTCACAGGATCATGGAGGCAGTGGGAGGCGGATGCCGGCTGGCAGAGCTGTTGGGCGGAGGTGGCTGCCGACTTGCCGGGGGCCTGCAATCATCAGAGCTTCTTGATGGGTTGCATGTCCAGGAGGTGCTCAAGCATCTTTTCCTTATCAAAGACCATCCTCTGGTAAAAGAGATGGAAGAGGCCCCGCATTCCAGGAACGAGTTGCAGATCATCAGGCCCTTTGGCAAATATATTCTATCGGGAAGGCCGGATAAGGTGATAAAGACGGACGGGGGATGGAAGATCCTGGATTTCAAATTTTCTTCGTCAGAAAGCCATAGCGAGGCTTATGAGTTTCAGACCCGGTTCTATCTCTATATTGCCCGGGAGATCTATTCGCCATTGCTGGGGGCGGAGCTGTTCTATCTGAAGGATGGGGTCTCCGTGAAAGTGCGATTGGACGAGGAGGAGGTCAGGAATTTCGAGGAAGAATTGATGAGGAAGATAGAAAGGGCATCAGGCAAGAATGGGTAGTGTGCAATTTTTATATAATTAGCATTTGCCCTGTATCCAATCCATTTCATTCCACTTCATTACTCTAAGTATGTAGCCCCTGAACTCTTGACTCTATTTACTCATCACTAAAAATATTTGTAGAGTTTATGCGCTTTGTCGATGGTCACGATCTTCAGGATCTTAACCAGCTCCTCCTCCTCACAAATTTGATAAAACACGGTGAATGATCGCCCGACATGCAATCGATAGAGCTTGCCTTTCTATCGATGA
>JGI20214J51650_10000613_pt1 | contig 22365 bp, 19 predicted proteins | sample WetSurMetagenome_FD_51650 | JGI IMG/M metagenome (IMG submission 51650) | reverse complement strand
CACTATGATGCATTTTCTCGGACAGTGAGATATGCATGATAGTGCATCTTTCGGGAAAGTCAAACCGATACTCCGAGCCAGTCCCGGACCTCGCGGCGCAAGGCCTGGAAGCTGGCGTCGAGCGGCTGCGCGCTGGTGTCGAGCACCAGATCCGCCTTCGAGTAGAAGGCCGCCCGACCGGCGAGGATGCGGCGCAGGTCGTCCATCGCCTCACGGCTCGCCGCCATCGGACGCAGATCGCCCTGGGCCGAGACTCGCTGCATGTGGTCCTCCGGCGTCGCCTGCAGCCAAACCGTCGTGCAATGCGCGAGCAGCTGGTTGAAGGTCGCCGCGTCCGAGACCAGCCCGCCCGGAGTCGCTATCACCGCTTCCGGGTAGATCTGGATCGCCTCCTCGAGGGCGCGGCGCTCGTAGCGGCGGTAGGCGTTCATGCCGTACAGCGCTTGGATCTCCGAAATGCTGCACCCGGCAAACTTCTCGATCTCGCGGCTCAGCTCGACGAACGGGAAGTCCAGATCCTCAGCCAGCATCTGCCCAAGCGTCGACTTGCCCGCGCCGCGCAGGCCGACAAGCGCGACGCGCCGGCTGCGCTCGCCGGCCTCGCCCGCGGTACCGAACATCTCGCCCAGCCGGATGCGCGCGCGGCGCAACTCGTCCTCGCTGCGCGGCTCGAGCAGCTCGCGGATCAGCAACCATTCGGGCGACGAGGTCGTCACGTCGCCGACCAACTCGGCGAGCGGGCATTGCAGCGCCTGCGCCACCTGCAGCAGCACCAGGATCGACGCGTTTCCGATCCCGTATTCGAGGTTCGCCAGATGGCGCTCCGACACGTCGGCGGTCAGCGCGACCGCCTTGCGCGTAAGCCCGCGACGCGCGCGCAAGTTGCGAACCCGCTCGCCGAGCGCGACCAGGAAGGGATTCTTCGCGTCGTCGCCGGCTGGTTCCGCGCCGGCCTCGAGAACATGCATTATATTGCTTGACATGGGTTTGCCAGAAGATCATCATCAACCCATGCGCACAATACTTCATCCCCCGCCCGGCACGCAACCGGTTCCGTCGCGATGAACCTCGAACGACTTCACGCGCCGACGTTCACGCACTGAAGGACCCCGCGATGACCGAACTCCTTCCAAACCATCTTGGCGGCCGCTGGCAGGCCGGCCGCGGCGCCGGCACGGCTCTCGTCGACCCCGTGCTCGGCCACGAGCTCGTACGNGTCGACGCCGGCGGCCTGGACCTGAAGGCCGGCTTCGCCTTCGCCCGCGACCAAGGCGGCGCCGCGCTTCGCGCGATGACCTACCGCGCCCGCGGCGCGCTGCTCGGCGCGGCGCTCGAGGTCATGCAGGCGCGGCGCGACGCCTATTTCGAGATCGCGACCGCCAACAGCGGGACGGTCCGCAACGACTCGGCGGTCGACATCGACGGCGCGCTCTTCACGCTCGGCCACTACGCGAAACTNGCGGCGACGCTGGGCGNGCGNCACCACATGCTCGACGGTGACGCCGCGCGCCTAGGCAAGGAGCCGGCCTTCCAGTCGCAGCATGTGCTCGTGCCCGTGCGCGGACTGGCACTGTTCATCAACGCATTCAACTTCCCAGCCTGGGGGCTGTGGGAGAAGGCGGCGCCNGCCCTGCTGTCTGGGGTGCCGGTGGTAGTCAAGCCGGCGACCGCGACCGCGTGGCTGACGCAACGCATGGTGCNGGACGTGGTTGACGCCGGCGTGCTGCCGCCGGGCGCGCTGTCGGTCGTCTGCGGCAGTTCGGCCGGTCTGCTCGATGCACTGAAGCCCTTCGACCTGCTCTCGTTCACGGGCTCGGCCGAAACCGCGACCTTGATCCGCACCCACCCGGCGGTCGCGCGCGATTCAGTGCGCGTCAACATCGAGGCCGACAGCCTGAACTCGGCGCTGCTGCTGCCCGGCGAAGACGCCGACGGCGAGGCCTTCGGGCTGCTGGTGCGCGAGGTGGTGCGCGAGATGACGGTCAAGTCGGGCCAGAAGTGCACCGCGATCCGGCGCATCCTCGTGCCCGAGGCGCTCTACGACGCTGCGGCGCAGACGATCGGCGCCCGCCTCGCGAAGACGACGGTGGGCAACCCGCGCACCGAGGGCGTGCGAATGGGCTCGCTCGTCAACCGCGCGCAGCTCGCCACCGTGCGCGCCGGGTTGGCGCATTTGGAGTCCGCGGCTGAGGTGCTCCACGATGGCCGCGACAGCGCACTCGTCGACGCCGACCCGGCCGTTGCCGCCTGCATCGGCCCGGTGCTGTTCGGCGCGCGCCACGCCGACGGCGCCGAACGGGTGCACGACACCGAGGTCTTCGGCCCGGTCGCGACGCTGCTGCCATACCGCACGCTCGACCACGCGCTGGCGCTCGCGCGCCGCGGCCAGGGCTCGCTCGTCGCTTCGCTCTACGGCAGCAACAGTGCGACGTTGTCGGCTACCGCGCTCGCCCTGGCCGACAGCCACGGCCGCGTCCACGTCGTCTCGCCCGAGGTCGCACAGACCCAGACCGGCCATGGCAACGTGATGCCGCAGTCGCTGCACGGCGGCCCCGGCCGTGCCGGCGGCGGCGAGGAACTGGGCGGCGCGCGCGCGCTGAACTTCTACCATCGGCGCAGCGCGGTGCAGGCCGGCAGCGCCGTGCTGGTCGGGCTGTCCGGCCCCTGAACCCGGCCCCGGCCCGAAGAACACGAGGAGACGAAATGAACGCTGCCCCGACCGTCGCGCCCCTGGGCGACAAGTTCAACATCGCCGCGCACCTGCTCGGCGCCAACGCCGGTCGCGCCGCGAAGGCGGCGTTCATCGACGACCAATGCACGCTCGGCTACGGCCAGCTCGACGAGCGTGTGCGCCGCGTCGCCGGCGCGCTGCGCTCGCTCGGACTGCGGCGCGAGGAGCGCGTGCTGCTGCTGATGCACGACGGCTGCGACTGGCCAGTGAGCTTTCTCGGCGCGATGTACGCCGGGCTGGTGCCAGTGGCCGTCAACACGCTGCTCACCGCCGACGACTACGCCTACATGCTCGAGCATTCGCGCGCGCAGGCGGTGCTGGTCTCTGGCGCGCTGCTGCCGGTGCTGACGGCGGCGTTGATCAAGTCTGACCACGAGGTGCGCCAGGTCGTAGTCTCGCGCCCGGTCGCGCCGCTGCATCCGGCCGAGGCCGAGTTCGAGGCCTTCGTCGCAGCGCACGCACCTGCGCCGCGCGCCGCGGCGACGGGCCCCGATGACCCCGCGTTCTGGCTTTATTCATCGGGCTCGACCGGCCGCCCCAAGGGCGCGGTGCATTCACACGCCAATCCCTACTGGACGATCGAGCTCTACGCCAAGGGCGTGCTCGGACTGCGCGAGACCGATGTCTGCTTCTCGGCCGCGAAGCTGTTCTTCGCCTACGGCCTGGGCAACGCGCTCACCTTCCCGATGAGCGTGGGCGCGACGACGCTGCTGATGGCCGAGCGACCGACGCCCGAGGCGAGCTTCAAACGCCTGAGCGGTGGCGTCGGCGGCGTCATGCCGAGCGTGTTCTACGGTGCGCCGACTGGCTTCGCCGGCATGCTTGCGAGCCCGGCCCTGCCTGCGCGAAACCAGGTCGCGCTGCGCCTGGTCTCGTCCGCCGGCGAGGCACTGCCGGCGGACCTGGGCGAGCGCTTCAAGCGCCACTTCGGCATCGACATCGTCGACGGCATCGGCTCGACCGAGATGCTGCACATCTTCCTGTCAAACCGGCCCGAGAAGGTGCGCTACGGCACCACCGGCTGGCCGGTGCCGGGCTACGAGATCGAGCTGCGCGCCGAGGGCGGCGGCGCGGTCCCCGACGGCGAGCCGGGCGACCTCTACATCCAGGGCCCCAGCGCAGCGATGATGTACTGGGGCAACCGCGCCAAAACGCGCGAGACGTTCCAGGGCGGTTGGACCAAGAGCGGCGACAAGTACGTACGCAACGCCGACGGCAGTTACACCTACTCGGGCCGCAGCGACGACATGCTCAAGGTAAGCGGCGTCTACGTATCGCCGTTTGAGGTCGAGGCCACGCTCGTGCAGCACCCGGCGGTGCTCGAAGCGGCGGTGATCGGCATCGTCGATCCCGACGGCCTGACCAAGACCAAGGCCTTCGTCGTCCTCAAGTCCGGCGGCACAGCCACCGATGTCGAGCTGAAGGCCTTTGTCAAGGACAAGCTCGCGCCCTACAAGTACCCGCGCCAGATCGAGTTCGTCGCCGAACTGCCGAAGACGGCGACCGGCAAGATCCAGCGCTTCAAGCTGCGCGAGCGCGAGGCCGCGGCCCGATGAACGGCACGGCTTGTGGCCCCGGCCTGATCGAGATCGACTGGGCCGACCGGCGCGTCACGATCGAGCGCGCCTGGGTCGGCGCGGCATCGGCGCGGCCGACGATCGTCTTCCTGCACGAAGGCCTGGGCTCGGTGTCTATGTGGCGCGACTTCCCGGCGCGGGTCTGCACCGCCGCGGGCTGCCGCGGCCTGGTCTATTCGCGCCCGGGCTACGGCCGCTCGACGCCGCGGCACGCCGAAGAACACTGGCAGAGCGACTTCATGCACCGCCAGGCCTTCGAGGTGCTGCCAGCCTTGCTGAGCGCGCTCGGCCTGGCCGAGGAGCGCATCGTGCTGCTCGGCCATAGCGACGGCGGCTCGATCGCGCTGCTCCACGCGGCGCGCTTTGCGGTCGAGGGCGCGGTCGTGATGGCGCCGCACCTGTTCGTCGAGGACCTCTCGGTGCGCAGCATCGAGGCCGTGCGTGAAGCCTATGCAACGACCGACCTGCGCAGCCGGCTCGCACGCCACCACGCCGACCCCGACTCGGCCTTCCACGGCTGGAACGACATCTGGCTCGCGCCGGAATTCCGCGCCTGGAGCATCGCTGCCGAGATTGGATCGATCACCTGTCCGCTGCTCGCGATCCAGGGCGTCGACGACGAGTACGGCACGATGGCGCAAATCGACGCCGTCTCCGCGCGCGTGGCGCAGACGCAGCGGCTCGAGCTCGAGCGCTGCGGCCATTCGCCGCACCGCGACCAGCCCGATCAGGTGATCGCCGCGGTACGCGACTTCGTCGCGCGACTGCGCTGAGCAGCCTGTGAGGGTATGCGTCGCACGCGCAATGCATACCTTCACAGGCTCGGAGCGGCCACCGCCGGCAGCCCGCCGAGGAAGAGGTCGATCACCAGCGGCGCCAGCGTCTCGTGCGTGAGCGCGCCGCCGGGTCTGAGCCAGGTGAAGGTCCAGTTGATCATGCCGAACAGCAGCATCGCCAGCGCGGTATCGAGCCGCGCGGACTTCAGCTCCGGGCGCAGCGCCGCGACCGCTGCCGCGAACGCATGCACGACGCGGCGCTGTCCGGCCTGGACTGCGTCGCGCTCGGGCTCGGCGAGGAACTTCACGTCCTCGGTGAGCACGCGGTGCTCGTGCTCGGCGCTCGCGTAGGCTTGCATGAAGCGGCGGATCAACTCGCGCAGATGCGCCTCGGGGGCGAGCCGGGCCGCGCGGACCTCGGCCACCAGCGCCTCGAGCCGGGCGACGTGCCCGGCGCTGATCTGCGCCAGCAGGTCGTACTTGTCGCGCACGTAGTGGTAGAGCGTGGGCTTGCTCACACCGCAGGCCGCCGCGACCTCGTTCATCGTCGCAGCCGTGTAGCCGCACGTCGCGAACAGCTGCGCCGCAGCGCAGAGGATCTGCTCGCGCTGCTCCCCGTAGCCGGCGGCTCGCGGGCGGGCCATCTCAAGGCCGCGGAACGAGCCGAACGCGAAGTCCCACCCGCGCACCGCCGACGCAGCCAAGCGGCCGCCACGGATCCGGCTCCGCCGGTCCGGTGGCGCTGCCCCCCTGGGGGGGAGCCGCCGAAGATGCTTCGGGGCGGATCAAGTCACCGCTCGTCGAAGCTGACCACGACGCGCTCGGTGAGCGGGTGGGCCTGGCAGGTGAGCACGAAGCCGGCGTCCAGGTCGCCCGGCTCGAGCGCGAAGTTGCGGTCCATGCGCACCCGGCCCTCGAGCAGCCGGGCGCGGCAGGTCGCACAGACACCGGAGCGGCAGGAGTACGGCAAGTCCAGTCCGGCGCGCACCGCAGCGTCCAGCAGCGTGCCGTCGCCCGGCGTGAAGGCGACCTCGCGCGTGACCCCGTCGCGCACGACGATGACGTGCGCGCTGCTCGCGTCGCCGGCCTGTGCCGGGTGCACGGTCGCATCGCCGGCAGCGGGCGGCGCACCGAAGCGCTCGACATGGATGCGCTCGGGCGCGATGCCGGCGACGCGCAGCGCGGCCTCGACCTCGTCGTTCATCGCGTGCGGGCCGCAGACGAAGGCCTCGTCCACGGCGCCGGCCAGGCGCAGCACGATGGCGATCTTGCCGGCGTCGATGCGCCCGGCATGCAGCGGCACGTCGACCGCCTCGCGGGAGAACACCGGATGCACCGCCAGCCGCGTGAGGTGGCGGTTCTTCAGGTCCTCGATCTCCTCCTTGAACATCGTCGACGCGAGGCTGCGGTTGCCGTAGAGCAGCGTGCAGCGGCAAGCCGCGTCGCCATCGAGTGCCGATTTCAGCAGCGACAGCAGCGGCGTGATGCCGCTGCCGCCGGCGACGGCGAGCAGGTGGCGCGGGCGCCCCGAGGTGCGCGCCAGCGCGGCGCCGAAATGGCCTTGCGGCTGCATCACGTCGAGCGTGTCGCCGGGCTTGAGCTCGCGGTGCAGCCAGTCCGAGAACGCGCCGCCGGGCACGCGCCGCACGCCCACGCGCAGGCGCTCGCCCGGCGCGGCGCAGATTGAGTACGAGCGGCGCAACTCGCTACCCTGCACAACGTGGCGCAGCGTCAGGTACTGGCCAGGTTCGAAGCGGAACCGGTCGGCCAGCGCCTGCGGCACGTCGAACGAGACGACGAGCGCGTCGTCGGTGTCCGGCCGCACGTCGCGCACGGTCAGCGGGTGGAAGTGCAGACCGGTCATATCGGCTTGAAATGCTCGAATGGCTCGCGGCAGGCCAGGCAGCGGTACAGCGCCTTGCAAGCGGTCGCGCCGAAGGCCGAGAGGCGCTCCGTGTCAGCGCTGCCGCAGCGCGGGCAGGCGACGCCGCGTGCGCGCAGATGGATCGTCGCCGCACCGGGCGCCGGCATCGTGCCGTCGCCCGCCGGGCCGGGCGGCGCGATACCGTAGCGGCGCAGCTTCTCGCGCCCGGCGTCGCTGATCCAGTCAGTGGTCCAGGCCGGCGCGCGCCGCTGCGTCACGGTGACGCGCTGCCAGCCGGCGGCGACGAGCGCGTCGCGCACGCTGCGCGCTATGACCTCGGTCGCCGGGCAGCCGCTGTAGGTGGGCGTGAGCGCGACCTCGACAGCGTCGCCGTCCGCGCCGACGACGACGTCGCGCACGATTCCCAGATCGCGCAGCGAAAGTACCGGGATCTCGGGGTCGGGCACTGTATCGAGCACAGCCCAGGCCTGTTCGGAGTTCATGGCCGTCACCAGCGGCCCCCGGGGTGGGTGCGTTGCAGCACCTGCATCTCGGCCAGGATGAAGCCCATATGCTCGCTGTGCCGGCCCAGCGTACCGGTGCTGACGAAGGGCGTGGGCGCCGGCTGCGCGAGCCCGGCATCGGCCAACACCGCGTCGACCTCGCGCTGCCAGCAGGCCTGCAGCGCGTCGCGCGCCGGGCCCAGCCCGGTGGCCTCGGCGGCCTCGTCGACAGCGTCGCGCGCAAACATCTCGCTTGTGTACGGCCAGGCGCGCTCGAGCGCGGCGCGCATGCGCGCGGCCGAGGCCTCGGTGCCGTCGCCCAGACGCTGTACCCAGCCGCTGGCATGCTCGCGGTGGTAGCGCGCCTCCTTCAGCGCTTTGGCAGCGATCGCCGCGAGCTCGCCGTCGCTCGACGCCGCGAGGCGTTGCCACAGCAGCCCAAGCCAGACCGCGACCAGGAAGTTGCGCAGCACGGTGTCGGCAAAGTCGCCGCCAGGCGAATGCGCGCTGCTGCGGCGCATCGGCTGCTCGACCAGGGTCAGGTTGAAAAAGCAGCGCTCGTCGCGCAGGAAGGCGAGCTGGTCCTCGTCGAAGGCGTTGCCGTCCAGGCCGCCGGCGTGCGTGAGCAGCATGCGCGCCTGGCCGATCAGGTCCAGCGCCATGTTGGTGAGCGCTATGTCCTCCTCCAGCACCGGTCCGTGGCCGCACCATTCGGCCAGGCGCTGGGCGTGGATCAGGCAGGTGTCGGCGACGCGAAGTAGGTACTGCACGCGTGGCGTCACGGTGATGGTGATCGACGTGGACATCGAGGCATCACATGTGGTTCACGGACTCGGGCAGCTCGTAAAAGCTCGGGTGCCGGTAGACTTTGTCTTCCATCGGGTCGAAGAGCATCGCCTTGTCGCCGGGATCGCTGGCGACGATGTCGCTGCTCCTCACGACCCAGACGCTGGTACCTTCCTGGCGCCGCGTGTAGACCTCACGCGCGAGCTGCACCGCCATCGCCGCGTCGGCGGCGTGAAGGCTGCCGCAATGCTTGTGGTCCAGCCCCGCCTTCGGGCGCACGAAGACCTCCCACAGCGGCCATTCGTCCTTCGCGTCGCTCATGCTGCCTGCTCCTTCTCGGCCTGTGCGCCGCCGGGTCGCCCCAAGGCGGACGCTCCCCCCTGGGGCGACGCCGCCGCAGGCGTCTTGGGGGTGCCACGCTTGCGTGCGTGCGCGAGCGCCGCCTCGCGCACCCATGCGCCGTCGTCCCAGGCCTTCACGCGGGCCGCGAGACGCTCCTTGTTGCACGGCCCGTGGCCGCCGACGACGCGCCAGAACTCGCTCCAGTCGATCGGGCCAAAGTCGTGACGGCCGCGTTCGTCGTTCCACTTCAGCAGCGGGTCGGGCAGCGTCACGCCCAGTACCCGGGCCTGCTCGGCGGTGGCGTCGACGAACTTCTGCCGCAAGGTGTCGTTCGAGAGCCGCTTGATGCCCCAGCGCGTGCTCTGCGCGCTGTTCGGGCTGTCGGCGTCGGGCGGGCCGAACATCATCAGGCTCGGCCACCACCAGCGGTCGACCGCGTCCTGCACCAGCGCACGCTGCGCGTCGGTGCCTTCCTTCATCATCACATGCAGCGCGTCGAAGCCCTGGCGCTGNTGGAAGCTCTCCTCGCGACAGATGCGCACCATCGCGCGCGCATACGGCGCGTAGCTGCAGCGCGTGAGCGGCACCTGGTTCATGATCGCTGCGCCGTCGACGAGCCAGCCGATGACGCCGATGTCGGCCCAGTTCAGCGTCGGGTAGTTGAAGATGCTGCTGTACTTCGCCTTGCCCGAGTGCAGTGCGGCCAGCATTTGGTCGCGGCTGGTGCCCAGCGTCTCGGCCGCGGCGTAGAGGTACAGCCCGTGGCCGCCTTCGTCCTGGATCTTGGCGAGCAGGATCGCCTTGCGCTTGAGCGTGGGTGCGCGCGTGACCCAGTTGCCTTCGGGCAGCATGCCGACGATCTCGGAATGCGCGTGCTGACTGATCTGGCGCACCAGCGTCCTGCGGTAATGCTCTGGCATCCAGTCCTTGGCCTCGACGAAATCGCCCTCGTCGATTCGCGCCTCGAAGCGCTGCTCGAGCTGGGCCTCCTGGGCCGAGCGCAGCGCTGCACGCTCCTCTTTCGGGCCCAGATCCATCGCCTGCGTGTACATGAAGTGCCTCCTTAGCCGTGGCGGCGGTCGATCACGCGCCGGGCCTTGCCGACCAGCGTGCGTTCGATCGAGTCCGGCAGCCCGACGTTGACCGCGGCGCTGACGCCGATCAATGCCTTGATGCGGTGCTGCAACTCGCGCGCGATCGCGTCGCGGTCGGCTTCGCGCTGCGCGGGTGCGAGTTCGCAGCGCACCTCGACCTCATCGAGCAGCGCCGCGCGCGTGACGACGAGCTGATACTGGCCCGAGAGCCGGCCGTCCTGCAGCACCAGCTCCTCGACCTGGGTCGGGAACAAGTTGACGCCGCGGATGATCAGCATGTCGTCGCTGCGGCCGACAATCTTGCCCATTCGGCGCATGCTGCGCGCGGTCGGCGGCAATAGCCGGGTCAGGTCGCGCGTGCGGTAGCGGATGACTGGTAGCGCCTCCTTCGTCAGCGTCGTGAAGACGAGCTCGCCCTCGCTGCCGTCGGGCAGCACCGCACCGGTGTCTGGGTCGATGATCTCGGGAAAGAAGTGGTCCTCCCAGATCACCGGGCCGTCCTTGGATTCGATGCACTCGTTGGCGACGCCCGGGCCCATCACCTCGCTCAGGCCGTAGATGTCAACCGCGTCGAGACCGGCGCTGGCCTCGATCTCGCGCCGCATCGCCTCGGTCCACGGCTCGGCGCCGAAGATGCCCACGCTCACCGACATCGCGCTCGCGTCCTTGCCCTGGCGCCGGAACTCCTCGACGATGACCTGCATGTAGCTCGGCGTCACCATGATGATGTCGGGGCGGAAGTCCTCGATCAGCTGCACCTGCTTCTCGGTCTGGCCACCACTCATCGGCACCACCGTGCAGCCCAGGCGCTCGGCGCCGTAATGCGCGCCGAGTCCGCCGGTGAACAGGCCGTAGCCGTAGGCGACGTGGACGATGTCACCGCGCCGCCCGCCCGAGGCACGGATCGAACGCGCAACCAGGTCGGCCCAGCGGTCGATGTCGCCCTGCGTGTAGCCCACCACCGTGGGTTTGCCAGTGGTACCGCTGGACGCGTGGATGCGCACCACCTGCGCGCGCGGCACCGCGAACATGCCGAACGGGTAGTTGGCGCGCAGGTCGGCCTTGGTCGTGAACGGGAACTTCGCCAGGTCGGCCAGCGTGCGGCAATCCGAAGGGTGCACGCCTTTCGCGTCGAACGCGGCACGGTAATGCGGCACATGCTCGTAGGCCTGCCCAAGCGTGGAGCGCAGGCGCTGCAACTGCAGCGCCTGCAGCTCATCAAGGCTCGCAGTCTCGATCGGCTCCAGGTCGCCGGGGGCCGGGGTCCTCACGGGCATCTCAGCCTGCCTTTCCCATCGGCAGCCCCTCGACGAGCGGCTTGCCCTTCATCGTGTACGAGCGGCCGCGGAACGCAGCCACCGCCTCGCCATTCTGGTTCGTCACCGCGATGTCATAGACGCCGGTGCGGCCGGTCTTTGCGACTTCGCGGGCCGCCGCAACGAGCCGGTCGCCGAGCTTTGCCGCCTTGACAAGGTTGACGTCGAAACCCGAGGCCACGGTGACCTCGTTGTAGGCGTTGCAGGCGAATGCGAAGGCGCTGTCGGCAAGCGTCGTGACCAGACCGCCGTGGCAGATGTCGTGGCCGTTGAGCATGTCCTCGCGAACCGTCATCGCCAGTGTCGCCGTGCCCGGGCCGACGGCGAGCACCTCTATGCCAAGCATGCGCGACGCGCGGTCGTCGCGCCACATCGCGTCACGCGTGGCTTCGGCGACCTGCTGCGACGTCGTCATCAGCGGTCCTTGAACAAGGCCGGACGCTTGGCCCGGAACGCGGCCACGCCTTCGGAGAAGTCGGCTGAATGGCCGCGCTCGCGCTGCGCGTCGGCCTCGAGCGTGATCGCGGTGTCGAAGTCCAGCAGCATCGCAGCGTCGATCACGCGCCGCGTCTCCGCGAGTGCCCGGCTCGGCATCGCCGCGAGCCGGTTCGCGAGCTCCATCACGCCGTCCATCAGCGCCGCGTCTTCGACCGCGTCCCAGATCAGCCCGATGCGCACCGCCTCGTCGGCAGGCAGCTTGTCGCCCGTCATTGCCAGGCCGAGCGCGCGCGCGCGGCCCACCAGGCGCGGCAGCAGCCAGGTGCCGCCGCAGTCGGGGACGAGTCCGATCTTGCTGAAGGCCTGGATGAAGCAGGCGCTCCTGGCCGCCAAGACAAAGTCGCAGCAGAGCGCGAAGTTGGCGCCGGCACCGGCGGCGACGCCGTTGACGGCCGCGATCACCGGAACCGGCATCGAGCGCACGCGGGTCGCGAGCGGGCGGTAGTAGCGCTCGATCACCGCGCCCACGTCGGCCGGCTCCGTTGTGGCGACCATCGCCGGGTCGTTCAGATCCTGCCCGGCGCAAAAGCCGCGCCCGGCGCCGGTGATCACGATCGCGCGCACGGCCTCGTCCTTCGCCGCCGCGTCCAACGCCGGCAGCAGCTCGGCGTGCATCGCGGCAGTGAAACTGTTCAGCGCCGCCGGGCGGTTGAGCGTGATCGTGCGCACCGCACCCTGGGTGGCGACGAGTACCGGCGAATCGGGCATCGCGGCTCCTTCATTCTTCGACCGTACGGTAGACGAATTCTAGAGCCCGCCCTTCCCCGGCATCAACGCGGGATTCCACCCGTGCGACGTTGGGCCGGCCGGCCCGAATTGCGCGTCAGGCGGCCACCGGGAGAGCGGCTGCGCGAGCCTGCGGCGTCGGCTGCCGGAGGCTCACAGAGCTTCAGAGCTCGACGCCGCGCAGCATCTCGGCGAGCGCGTCGGCATCGATCGGCTTCGGAACGAAGTGCACGCGCTCGGGCAGGACATGGCGCGGACGACCCTTAGCATCGCAATTGGCCGACACCGCGACGATCAGCGCCGGACTCACGACACATCGGTCGGCGAGCTGTCGCAGCATCTCCAGCCCGTCCATGTACGGCATGACGATGTCGGTGATCAGCACCGTCGGCACGCGTTGGCCGATGGCCACGAGTGCCTGGATCGCATTGTCGAAGACAGACAGTTCAGCCTCCGGCAGCGCCCTCTTCACGATCGCGGCGAGCAGGTCGCGGTCGTCCGGGTTGTCGTCGACGATGATCACCGTCGGCGGTCCGCCGCCTTCGTCCGACGGCAGCTCGGAGTCGGATAGCTTTCCCTGGAACAGGCGCTCCGCGCTCTGCGCGTCGATCCGTCGATGCCCACCGACCGTCCTCCAGGCCTTGAGGTGGCCGGCGTCGACCCAGCGCTGAACGGTCGGCACCGACACGCCGAGCCTTGCGGCGACGTCGGCGGTGGAATAGGAGGCGGGACGCTCTGACTTCGGCGCGGCAGACACGGGCGTAGTCTAAACGGCACTCTTCGCCCCACCGGCCGAGACGCCGCGCAGTTCCTCCAGCACCGCCGCGTGGTGGCGCGCGAAGTTGCCGAACAACGCCGGCCAGCGTTCCGACTCGCGCATGTCGATGGCCAACTGTAACTCGCGTGCGGCGTTCGACAGACCGTCGGCACCGATCGTGCCGGCCGTCGAGACGACAGTGTGCGCGATCTGCGCCACCTCATCGGCACGCCCGGCATCAAGCGCCCGATGCATGCGCGCGGTATCGTCCGCGTGCGTCTCCAGAAAGCGCTGCACGATCTTCGCGTGCAGCTCGGGCCGGCCGAGGCAGCGCGCCAGACCGAGCTCGACCGAGACTGCCGCCGCCGGATGCGCTTGCCAGCCCTCGTCGCTTGCGGCCGGTCCGTCGCCATGCCGCAGCGCGCGCGCGACAACGTCGAACAGCTTGCGCGGGTCGAACGGCTTGGAGACGAAGTCGTTCATCCCGACGGCGAGACAGCGGTCCCGGTCGTGGGCCATCGCATAAGCCGTCATGGCTATCACCGGCAGCCGCGCGAGCGCAGGCTCGCGGCGCAGACGGACCGTCGTCTCAAGCCCGTCCATCACCGGCATCTGCACGTCCATCAGCACGAGGTCGTAGCGGGTCCGGGACAGACGCTCAAGCGCCTCGACGCCGTTCGAGGCGCAGTCGATCATGGCCCCGGCGACGCCGCCGAGCAGGTCAGTTGCGACGATGCGGTTGAGCTCGTTGTCCTCGACCAGCAGCAAGCGACGCCCGCGCAACACCGCCGTCGGCTCGGGCGGCACGGTTCGAAGCGGCGTGCGCCCGGACGCCGGGACCGGCGCACTCGGCGCGCCGAGCGCCGCCAGAATCGCCGACGCGCTGACCGGTTTCGTCAGACAGCCTTCGAAGCCCTCGCTGCGGGCTCGCTGCGCCACCGCGTCCGCGCCATAGGCCGTCACCAGCACGAGGCGCGGTGGCGGCACGAGAGCGGACTCGCCACGTATCCGGCGTGCCGCCTCGAAGCCGTCGGCGCCTGGCATCTTCCAGTCGACGAGCACGCTGGCGTAGGGATCGTCCGCGGCGGCACGGCGCAACTCGACGAGCGCCGCCTCGGCCGACTCGGCCGCAGCGTGCCGGTAGCCCAGGCCATCGAGGAGGTCGGCAAAGATCTCGCGCGCGTTCGCACTGTCGTCGACCACCAGCACCCGGCCGAGCCCGGCGCCGGACGGCGCCCTCGGGTGCGGCACCGCCTCGTCCTCGCCGCGCTCGAGGGTCAGGTGGAAGTAGAAGTCGCTGCCCCGGCCCGGCTCGCTGCGCACGCCGATCGTGCCGCCCATGCCCTCGACGAGCTGCTTGCAGATCGCGAGACCCAGTCCAGTGCCGCCGTGGCGCCGCGTCGTCGAAGCGTCGAGCTGATCGAAGGGCTGGAACAGGCGCTCGATCTGCGACGAATCGATGCCCATGCCGGTGTCGCGTACCGAGAAGCGCAGGGTCACAGAGCGCGGTCCGGCCTGCTCGACCTTCACGGTAACGACAACGACCTCGCCGCCGTCGGTGAACTTGACCGCATTGCCGCAAAGGTTCAACAGCACCTGGCCGATGCGAAGCGGGTCACCGATCAGGCGGCGCGGCACGTCGGGAGCGGTATTGATCAGGAAATCGAGTCCCTTCTCGGTCGCCTTCAGGCCGACCAGCTCGGTCACGCGCTCGAGCACTTCGCCGAGCTCGAACTCGCCGCGCTCGATCTCCAGATGACCGGCCTCGAACTTCGAGAAGTCCAGAATCTCGTTGATGATCTCGAGCAGCGAGCCGGCCGCGCGCTGGATGTTGCCCAGGTAGCCTTCGACCCGCGCGGGCAACGCGGGTACGCGCAGCGCAAGATCACTCATGCCGAGGATCGCATTCATCGGCGTGCGGATCTCATGGCTCATGTTGGCCAGAAAGCGTGCCTTCGTCTGCACCGCCGCCTCGGCCGTGTCGCGCGCCTGGGCNAGAGCGGCGATGCTCTGCTCGAGCTGCGCCGTACGTTCGTGCACCCGTTGCTCGAGGTTCAGGTTGAGCGCCTTCAGCGCCGTCTCCGCGAAATGCCGTTCAGTGACATCCTCGCCCGAGCAGAGAACACCGCAGATGCGCCCGGCCTCGTCGTGCAACAGCGAGTCGTGCCAACGGATGCGCCGTCGCTCGCCCTGCTTCGTCACGATCTCGTTCTCCCGCGCTTGTGAAAGTACGAACCGGCCGGCCATCAACTCGTGGAAGCCGGCGATCGCGGCCTCCCGGTCCTCGGGCAGCCTGACGGTGCGGAACCAGTCACGGCCGACGAGTTCGCCCTCGGCGTACCCGAGAAGTTCGTGCCCCTTCTGGTTGAGCAGGGTCACCCGGCCCTGGCTGTCGAGCGCGACGAGCAGTGCCGCGGCGATCTGCAGATAGCGCTGCGCGCGATCGTGCTCCGTGCGCAGCGCATGCACCGCGCGCACGCGGTCGGTCACGTCCTGAAGCATCACGATCGTGGCCGGCCCATCGGCGAGCACGAGGCCCGTCACTGAGACCAGACAGCTGAATTCGCTCCCGTCGGTCCGCAGCACTCCGAGTTCGTAGCTCGGCACTTCCTGCTCGCCCGACTCGCGCCGCCGGCCGCGTTCCTCGAACGCGGCACGCTCGCGCGGCGCCACGTGCGCGAGCACGGGCCGGCCGACGACTTCGCGCGCGTGCGCGTAACCGAAGAGGCGTGCGAAGCTGGTGTTCGCGTAGATCATCAACTCGCCGCGAGACATCGCGATCGCGACCCCGGCATCCTCGATCAGGCAGCGGAACCGTTCCTCGCTCGCCGCCAGTTCCTGCAGTGCTTCACGACGTTCGCTGATGTCGTGCACGACGCCGGCCATGCGCCAGGTGCGGCCGTCGGCGCCGCGCGTCGCGCGGCCGTGCGTCTCGAGCCAGTGCACCGACCCATCCGGCCAGACGACACGTTCCTCGGCGCTGTAACCCGGCAGCCGACCCTTCAAGCAGTCGATGAAACGCGCTCGCGAAGCCGCGGCGTCGTCGGGATGCATGCGTTCGAGAAAGGCGGCGAAGTTGCCCGAGAAGCCACCTCGTGGAAGACCTAGCAGGGGCGACAGGTCGCCGTACCAATCGACATGGTCGAGTGCCAGATCCCAGACCCAGGTCACGATGCCCATCGCCTCTTGCACCAGCGCAAGCTGTGACGCGCTCTTGTCCCAGGTCGCGCCTGCCGCGGCGTCGGCAGCAGGCGCCTCTGACCTCTGTTCTTCGGATCCGAACATCGGGACCACCCCCTCAGGCAGGAGACCGCGCCAATCATGCCCGATGGCCCCCAGGCGTGTGTCGAACAGTGCACGGCTGGCAGAGATGGTTCGCACCGAGAGCGCGGAATTTGGGGCAATAAATGTTCTTTTTCTTTGTTTTATTTGTTTTGTTTATTTCAAAATAGCGATCCAACGGCGCCGCTGCGCCGTCGATCAGTCGTCCGTCGAGACCACGACAGTTGAGCCCATGCAATTTCTCGAACAATTCAAGAGGTGCGAACGGCGGTCGAGGGCGCGCCGCCCGGCCCTCCCACGCCAAAGCTCGCGTCCGCGTGCCCGAGAAAGGCACAGCACGCGGGAGCGCGCGTCGATTTCGGTGATGTCATGGCGCTTGAGCTTCCGGTAAGCGGAGACGCCGACGCGGCGGCGCACCAGCTGCGCGCGCGCAGGCTGCAGCAGGTCATCGTCGCCGCGCTCGTCGGCATGGCCGCCAGCGGCGGCGCTGGCCTTGCGCTCGGCCGCATCGCGACCGTCGTGCCGATCGCCTGTGCCTCGGGCCTGCTGCTGGTCGCGCGGGCGCTGGCGCGCCGGGGCGAGGTCGAGACCGCAGTCGCGATGCTGCTGTTGACGCTCACCGCGATGGCGTCCTGCCTGGGCTGGCTGAATCGCGGCGCGCACGACGCGGCAATGTTGGTCTTTCCCGGCGTGCTTGTCTTCGCTGGCATGCTCGGAACGCGGCGGCTCCTGCTCGTGCTGCTCGCGAGCATGCTCGCGTCGATCGTCGGCCTGGTGATCGCGGACCTGCACGGCTGGCGCAGCGCCGGGCCCGGCGGTGAAACCTACGCCACGATTGTCGATCTGGCGTGCATCCTCGTAGTGACTGCCTACAGCATCTGGCTCCTGACCGGCGACCTGCGCCGGGCTCTCGCGGCACTCGAGCTGGAGAACCAGCGCGTGCGGGCATCGCAGGCCGCGCTCGTGCGCGTTGAAAGCCACGACGCGCTGACCGGGCTGCCGAACCGACTGCTGGCGCGCGATCGCTTCGAGACCGCACTCGCGCGCGGCGCGCGCCAGGGGCGGCGCTGCGCCGCACTGTTCCTCGACCTGGATCACTTCAAGACCCTGAACGACTCGCTCGGGCACGCCGCCGGCGACGAGTTGCTGCGCCAGGTGGGTGCACGGCTGACGGCCATCGTGCGTTCCGAGGATTCGGTGTGCCGCCTCGGCGGCGATGAATTCCTGATGCTGCTGGCCGACCTCGACGGCGCCGACGCGGCGGCAGCCGTGGCGACCAAGGTGCTCGACGCCCTCGCCCTGCCCTTTCGCGTGCAGGACATCGAAGTCTCGACCACGACCTCGATCGGCGTAGCCGTTTGTCCGCACGATGGCGCGGACTTCGACGAGATGCTGAAGAACGTCGACATCGCGATGTACCAGGCCAAGGGCTCGGGCGGCCAGACCTTTCGCTTCTTCGATACGCGCATGAACGCCTGCGTGATCGAGCACACGGGACTGCTCGCCGGGATGCGCACCGGGCTCGCGCGCGGCGAGTTCCAGCTCCATTACCAGCCGCAGTTCGACCTGCGATCGGGTCGCCTCGTCGGCGCCGAGGCGTTGCTGCGCTGGCGCCACCCCACGCTCGGCGCCGTGCCACCGGCGCGCTTCATCCCGATCGCCGAAAGCGCGGGCTTCATCGTCACGCTCGGCGCCTGGGTNGTGCGCGAGGCCTGCCGGCAGGCCGCCGCCTGGCAGGACCGGTTCGAGCATGGCTTTCGCGTCTCGGTGAATCTGTCACCGGTGCAGTTCAGGCGCGGCGACATCGAGAGCGTGCTGCTGAACGCGCTCGACGCCGCCGGCCTGCCGCCCGAGCGGCTCGAGGTCGAGATCACCGAGTCGATGCTCGTCGAGGACTCGCGCGACCTGCGCGGCACGCTCGAACGCCTGCGCACGATGGGCGTGGCCTTCGCGATCGATGACTTCGGCACCGGCTACTCGAACCTCGCCTACCTGAAGCGCTTCGAGGTCGGTCGCCTGAAGATCGACCAGTCGTTCGTGCGCCGGCTGGCGCAGGACGCGCAGGACCGGGCCATCGTCGGCGCGATCGTTCAGATGGCGACCCGGCTCGGGCTCACGACGATCGCCGAGGGCGTCGAGGACGCGCCGACGCTGGCCTTGCTGCGCGCGCTCGGCTGCGACGAGGGACAAGGCTTTCACTGGTCGGCCGCGCTGCCCCCCGACGCGTTCGCCGACCGATGGCTTAGCGCGGCCGTCGAGGCCTCGGCCGTCTAAGGGGAACGGGTCTTGATACCGATCGCGGGCAACCCGACGACCATCGTTGAGGCCGGCGGCATCGTCTGCTTGCTCGCGGCGGTCGTGCACGGGCCGGCCCTGGGCGCCGCGCGCCTTCGCAGCGAGGCCGGCATGCGCTGGGCAAGCGCGAACCTGCTGCTCGCCGCCGCCGCCGTCGCGACGCTCGCGCGCGCCCACTGGCCCCACGCGCTCGTCTATGCCGGCGCCGACCTGTGCGAACTGCTGGCCTACCTGCAACTGCAGTACGGGCTGGCCCGCTTCACGCGGCAGCCGAGCGGCATGGCCGCGTCGCTGGCCGTGGTCGCGCTGGCGGCTGCTGCGCTGCCCCTCCTCTACGCCGACGCTGCCGCCGGTCCACGGCTGCTAGCCTACTCGTGCGCCGCGGCCTGGCTGCTTGCTCGGAGCGCCCGCATCGCGGTGCGCGGCCTGTGCACAGAATTCGGACGCGAGGCCGCACTCGCGGTGGCCGGCCCGTGCGCGATCGGCGCGCTGCTCGAGGTCGGCCGGGCCGTCGTCGCGCTCGTCAACGGCGTGCCCGATGTCGCCGACCCGCTGCGACCGACCGTGACGAACNCGATGTTTCAGTGGGCGGCGTTCGCGATNGTCGTGGGGCTGAACTTCGCACTCGCGATCGTCTCCGGCGCGCGCCAGCTCGCCCAGTCGCGCGAGATGACGCTGCACGACGCGCTGACCGGGCTGTGGAACCGGCGCGCGGTCGACCTGCGGCTACAGCGCGAGCTGGCAGCACGGGCCCGACACGGGCTGCCNCTGGCCCTGATCGCATTCGATCTCGACCACTTCAAGCAGGTGAACGACCGCCACGGCCACGCCGCCGGAGACGCCGCGCTGCGCCACGTGGCGCGAANGCTCGGACCGCTTTGCCGCGACGGCGACCTGCTGGCCCGCACCGGCGGCGAGGAGTTCTGCGTCCTCATGCCCTACACCGCGCTCGAGGGCGCTTGCCTGATGGCCCAGCGGCTGCGCTCGACGCTCGAAGCCCATCCGCTGGCCTGGCACGGCACACCGCTCACGCTGACCGGCAGCTTCGGAGCTGCAAGCGTGGAGCGGAACGACGACGACGGCCGCGATCTGAACGAACGCGCCGATCAGGCGATGTACGCGGCCAAGCAGGCCGGGCGCAACGGCGTCTGCTCCGCGCCCCGGACGGACACCGCGCCGCCCCCGGCGCTTGACGTCACGCGCCGGGATCGACGCAAGCGGTCCGAGCGCGCAGCGCGGCCGGTCGCTTCTTCATGAGCCGTGTGGCCGAACCCGATTGCGCCTTCGGCGTCACGATGACGATTTTGTTCATTTAGACCGCTTCTAACCTTCAACCGGCAGGCCGCGGCTGCCGAAGTCCTATTCAGCCGTCGGCGCGGTGTAACGCCAACGGTCCGTTTCACAAGGATTGCCGATCATGAAGCTCCGTCTCAAATTGCCGCTGGCCTTCGCCACGGTCCTGTGCCTTGTGGTGGCTGCCGCGTTGACCGGCATCTACGAGCTCAACCGTGCGCTGACCACCTTCTCGACGACGGTCCAGTCCAGCAACGACAACGAACATGCCGTGAATGCGATCGCAATCGCCTTCAAGGGCCAGGTGCAGGAGTGGAAGGACACGCTGCTGCGCGGCAAGGATCCGGCGCAGCTCGACAAGTATTGGGTCGCCTTCGGCAAAGCCGATCGCAAGGTCGACGAGCAAGTCCGGGCGCTGGTCGCCGTGATGCCCGCCGGTGAAGGCCGCTCGCTGGTGGAGAAGTTCGGCGCCGCCCATGTGACGATGAGCGCGAATTACCACAAGGGCTTCGACGCCTTCAAGGCCGCCGGTTTCGAAGCCTCGGCGGGCGATGCCGCCGTGAAGGGCATGGACCGCGAGCCGTCCCAGCTGCTCGCCGAGGCGGCCAAGCGCATCGGGGCGACCGGCGCCGCAGTCTCGGCCGAAGCGGCGGCCGACGGCCGGCGGCAGACCGTTGTCAGCATTGCGCTGATGTTGGTGACCTCGGCCCTGGGTCTGGTCGCCGGCGTGCTGTTCGGGCGTTCGGTCACGCGGCCGCTCGGACGGGCCGTCGCGATCGTGCGCACGGTCGCCGCCGGGGACTTGACGACGCCCGTGGTGGTGCAAGGGGGGGACGAGATCGCGGATCTTCTGCGCGAAATGGAGTCGATGCGGATCCAGCTCGTCGGCGTCATCACGCTCGTGCGCAGGAATTCCGAGTCCGTCGCTGCCGCGTCGGCCGAGATCGCGCAAGGCAACCAAGCGCTGAGCCAGCGCACCGAGGAGCAGGCCTCGGCGCTCGAGGAGACAGCCGCGTCGATGGAGCAACTCGGCTCCACGGTCCGGCAGAACGCCGAAAGCGCGAACCAGGCGGACCAGCTCGCGCAGAGTGCGTCGACTGTCGCGAACAAGGGCGGCAAGGTCGTGGACCAGGTCGTCGAGACGATGAAGGACATCAACGATCGCTCGAGGAAGATCGTCGACATCATCAGCGTGATCGACGGCATCGCGTTTCAGACCAACATCCTGGCCCTGAATGCCGCGGTGGAAGCCGCGCGCGCCGGCGAGCAAGGCCGTGGCTTCGCGGTGGTGGCGAGCGAGGTGCGCAGCCTGGCCGGACGCTCCGCCCAGGCGGCCAAGGAGATCAAGACCTTGATCGCCGCCAGCGTCGAATGCGTCGAGCAGGGTTCGGCGCTCGTGGACGAGGCTGGTAGCACCATGGCCGAGGTCGTCGGCTCGATCAAGCGCGTCACCGACATCGTCGGCGAAATCAGCGAGGCGAGCCGCGAGCAGAGCAACGGCGTGACGCAGGTCGGCGAGGCGGTGAGCCAGATGGACCAGGCGACGCAGCAGAACTCTGCACTCGTGGAGGAGAGTGCCGCGGCGGCGGACAGCCTGAAGCAGCAGGCGCATCAACTGGTGCAGGCGGTCGCGGTGTTCAAGCTGAGCCATGACGGCCCGCACCGCGAGCCGCCTGCGGCGCCGAGGCGGGTACCCGCGGTCGCGCGCCACGGCACCGACCGCCCGTCCCCCGTCGCGCGCCCGGCCCTCGTCCGGGGTGCGGCACCGGCCGCGCGCAAGGTGCCGGCCGCAGCGCCGCCAATTCGCATCGCTGAGCCGGCGGCATGCACGACCGGCACCGATGACTGGGAGAGCTTCTGACCGCGACCCGCCCGGCCCCGGAACGGAGACGCAGCCAGGACGCGCCACGCCGCGTGCCAAGCCGGCCCGGCCCGCCGGGCCGCGCGGCGCGCACCGCGGGACCGCGCTAGCAGGTGACTAGGTCCGTGTGCGCGAAGCCGAGCGCGTAATCGAGCACGGAGATCACGGTCGGCGTGACGCGCACGATGCGGACCTCCGCCACACTTGGCGCCGACGGCGGCGCCGCCCCCTGCTGCGCATACTTCGACAGGATCAGGCCCAGCGCCTTCGCCGCCTCGTCCGGGTCGACCACAGCTTGCGCGCGCGCCGCCATCGACAGGCCCGTGATCTCCATGACGTTCGGCGTGTCGTGATCGATTGTCAGCGACACCCGATCGTCGCGCGCCAGATTGGCGGCCTTCTGACTGTCCGGGCTACAGAGGAAGTAGAGCGTGAGGCCCTCGTTGGCGTAGCCCACCGTCGTCGCCTGCGGCCAGCCGTCGGGCCTCAGAGTGGCGATCGTCATGATGCGGTGCTGACTCAGCAGCGACAGGATCTTCTGTCTGATGACTTCGTCCATTGCTCATCCCCACCGCCGAGGACGCCCCGGCGCACAGGGACACCGTAGAGCCCGCGAATCTTCCGACGTTGAGGCCGGTCAATTGCGACGCACACCGAGGCTGCC
>JGI20214J51650_10000611_pt1 | contig 22367 bp, 22 predicted proteins | sample WetSurMetagenome_FD_51650 | JGI IMG/M metagenome (IMG submission 51650) | reverse complement strand
TTCACCGCCGAGATATTTTTCCAGCAGTTTGTCATTAGTTTCCGCGACTGCTTCAATAAGTTTTTCGCGATATTTATTTACCTGCGGCAGGATAGCGGCAGGTATCTCCGTTGTTTTGGCCGGATTACCCAGGTAAGCTTTCATTGCCAGCAGGTCGACAATACCTTCGAAGGTGGTATGAGCACCGATAGGGACCTGCAGCGGGGCACATTTAGTGCCGAATTTGGCTTGAATCTGATCGACACACCCGGCGAAATTTGCGTTCTCCCTGTCCATTTTATTAATAAAGAAGAGGCGAGAGAGTTTACTGTTCTCACTGTATTGCCAGACCTGCTCGGTACCAACCTCGACACCGGACTGGGAGCTGACGACAATTACTGCTCCTTCACAGACCCTGGTAGCAGCGAGTACTTCGCCGACGAAATCGGAATAACCCGGCGTGTCGATAATATTCATTTTCACGCCATGCCAGTCGCCGGGAAGAATCGAAAGGTTGATACTCATGCGGGACTTGATCTCTTCCGAATCGTAATCGGATGTCGTATTTCCCTCATCGACCTTACCGAGGCGGTTAATCGCCCCGGCGGCAAATAATATCGATTCCGAAAGTGAAGTTTTTCCGGTCCCGTTGTGACCCAACAAACAAACATTACGTATATCTTTGATTACATACTGCGCCATTTGTTCATCTCCCTTTCGTTCGTTGCCCTTGATATTATAGCGGTTCTCAATTCATCGCGGCAAGTCATTGCTCAGTTTCTCAGCATTAGGATTTCCAATACTTCTTCCCTGCCGGTAAGACTCAGGGTGTCATGAAGTCAACAATACTAAGCTAAGAGATTGTCTGCCGCAAACAGATTAGCAGAGACCTGTCTTCGTAAGCGAACGCCCGTGAGTTCATCTGGTACAAATTGCTCACGCGGTACCCGGCCCGATTTATGGAAGAAGAGGTGGCAGGACAAAAGCTAGTATCACAAGGATGCCGATGATGGCAACAGATATTATACCTATGAATTTAAGCTCAGCTCCGATAAACGGATATCTAGCCTGTGTGAATGCGGCCGGGGTTTGAGCTACATTCCAACGCACACCCACTTTCACAGGCATCGCTGAGGCTACGGGAGCTGCCATCTGTGCTTGCTGGGCTTGAGCCTGTTGGGACTGTGTTGCCGGGACTGCATGCTGTTTTTTCTCTTTGTGATGAGGCGGTCTATGTTTACCTTTCTGCGGCATATTGACTCCTTAATAAAATACTAAATATCAAATACTGATTTCTATATTCTAGTCTCTATATTCTTTAATTTCCGGCTCATTTCGCCCTCGGATGTGCCTGGTCGTATGTATTCCGGATATGTTCGGAGGTGAGGTGTGTATAGATCTGTGTGGTGGAGATATTGGCATGTCCCAGCAGTTCCTGTACCGATCTCAGATTGGCTCCTCCGTTTAACATGTGTGTTGCGAAGCTGTGTCTTAATGTGTGCGGGCTGATGTTTCCTTCCAGGTTAGCGGCACGTGCATAGTCCTTGAGCTTTTGCCAGAAACCCTGGCGCGTTAAACGTTCTCCTCTGGGATTGAGGAATAAAGCAGTCTCATTTTTATTGTGTACCATTTTGGGACGGGTCTTTTCGATATATTCTTTCACACTCAGTCCGGCGCGATCGTAGATCGGGATAAGCCTCTCTTTGTGTCCTTTACCGAAACAGCGTACAAATCCGTCACCGGTATTCACGTCCCCCATGTTTAGCGCCACCAGTTCGCTGACTCTCATTCCGCTGGCGTACAGCAGCTCGAGCATGGCTTTATCACGTTTACCTTCAAGAGTGTTTGAAGCCGCAGGCTGTTCCAGCAGTAAGCGTACCTGGGAAATTGAGAGCGGTTTCGGCAGGGATTTCCCGATATGCGGGGAACCGATATTCTGGATCGGGTTGTTCTTTAATTTGCTCTCAGCCACCATAAAACCGAAGAAAGACTTGGCGGCAGCCACCTTACGGGCGACCGTGGTAGCCGCATAATGTCTTTCCTTGAGACGCAGTAAATAGCTCAATACCCCCTGGCGGCCGAAGTTTTCCCAGGTTGGCATCGTGTTCTTTTTAGTAGTTTCCGTCTCGGCAAAATCGGACATATCAATCAGGTCGTTCCGGTAAGCCGAGGTGGTATTTTCCGAATACCCTTTTTCTACAGTTAAATAGTTTAAAAATATTTCAATATCGTCTTTAAGCATCTTCATACCTGCATACCCAAGGTTACAATTATCTGGCACACATTTTAACATAATATTAGGTCCTTCTCAACATTACGTTGTAATAAGGCGATTTGCGAAACGGTCATGCTGCAGCGTAGCGAAGCATATTGTGTTGGGGGGATTCAGGCGTAAATATTAATAATTTGCAGCGTAATTGGGGAAGCCTGTTTAACCATAGTAGGTGTGGTATTATTTTAATAGAGATAATGACAAACCAGTTAATTACAGAACAGCTAAGGAAACTGCCCGCCAGCCCGGGGGTTTATTTGATGAAAGACCCCGGCGGAACGATTATCTACGTGGGTAAGGCGGCCAGTTTGTCTAACCGCGTACGCTCTTATTTTGGCTCCAGGTCAGGCTTGTCTCCCAAGACCGAACAGATGGTAGAAAGGGTGCACGACATAGACTATTTCGTAACCAACTCAGAGCAGGAAGCGATGATCCTGGAATTGAATCTCATCAAACAGTACCGCCCGTTTTTTAACGTACGTTTAAAGGATGATAAGGCTTTTCCCTACCTGAAAATCGATGTCAATAACGACTGGCCGCGTATTTGTATCGTACGGCGGTGGGAGAAAGATGGTGCCCGTTATTTCGGTCCCTTCGCCAGTGCGTGGTCGGTGCGTCAGACCTTGAAGATGATTAAAAGTATTTTCCCCACGCGCTCCTGCAATAAGCCGATAACCGGAAACGACCATAGTCCCTGCCTGGACTATCATATAAAACACTGTCTCGGTCCTTGCATCGGAGCCGTCACTAAAGAGGAATATGCAGAGGTAATTAAAGAAATTATTCTTTTTCTGGAAGGTAGGGAAGAAGACGTTATCCGGGAACTTAAACATAAGATGAATTCTGCCGCCGAAGCAATGCTATATGAAAATGCTGCTTTGCTCCGCGACCAGATTCAGGCAGTGGAGAATGTTATCGAAGCCCAGAGGATAGCTACCAGTGTCAAAGGAGAACAGGACATTATTGCCTTCGTAGTCGAACGCGACCAGGCATATGTACAGGTGTTTTTTGTCCGCAATAACAAGCTTATCGGCCGTGAATGCTTTACATTGCAGGGAGTACGTTCCGAAGAACCTTCACAAATAATGACCAGTTTCGTCAAACAGTTTTATGACTCCAGCCCCTATGTGCCTCCGTTGATACTGCTGCAATACCCGGTAAAGGAAAAGGGCTTCATCGAAACATGGCTTGAAGAAAAACGGGGCGGCAGCGCGCACATTGAGGTCCCCCAAAAAGGTTCGAAAAAAAAACTGGTAGATATAGTAGCTGAAAATGCCCGGCAAGGTCTGGAGCAGATGAAAATAAAGCAGATATCGGCACCTGGACAATTGAAATCCGCCCTTACTGAAATTCAAAAAGAACTGGGGATGTCTGCTTCTCCCAAACGTATCGAAGGTTATGATATTTCCAATATACAGGGTACCGCCGCAGTGGGCAGCATGGTGGTTTTCGAGGAAGGCAGGCCCAAATCGGCCGGCTACCGCCGTTTCAGGATTAAAACAGTGCCTGGTGCCAATGACTATGCGATGCTACAGGAAGTGATTCGACGGCGCTTTAAGAGGACAGGCAGCGAAGACGCCGGTAAGGAGTGGGCGGTTATGCCGGACCTGGTACTGGTGGACGGAGGCAGAGGACAGCTCAATGCAGTACTGGAAGCAATGCACGAAATCGACGTGAAGGGCATTCCTGTTGCCGGTTTAGCGAAAGAGAAGGAAGAAATTTATTTACCCGAAAAGCCGTCTCCTCTGGTCCTGCCGCGGAATTCACCGGGTCTGCAGTTGCTTCAGCGGCTCAGGGATGAGGCACACCGTTTCGCTGTAGGTTATCATCAAAAAGTACATAAGCGCACCAGCTTTGCATCTGCTCTAGACGGTATTACCGGAATTGGTCCCAAGCGTAAGAGAATGCTGCTGCGGACGTTCGGCTCGGTAAACATCATCCGCCAGGCGACAATAGAAGACCTGCTCGGTGTCGAAGGGATGACCAGGGGACTGGCGGAACGGATAAAAAGTTCGCTATGATTATTTAACAGATTTCTCTAGTTTCCCTCTCCCTTGATGGGATCGGGAGTGGCAAGGTAAGTATTGGTAGTATTCTTCAGCTTTTAGCTATGGCTTTGAGCTTTGAAATTTGAGATTTGAATTGGAGTCGCTATGCCTATTCGTCCGGAATGGACCGATGATTATTGGAAAAGACAGGATAAAGAGACTGCCCAAAAAATGCGTACCAGGTGTCCCCGCTGCGGCAGTACCAAAACCTATTATAACAGGCAGTTTAAGGTATGGCGCTGCGGCAAGTGTGAAAATTCCTTTATCGTGAAAGGGTATGGTGAGCCATGGTGGCGGCGGTTGATGTTCTGGAGACGGTAACAGGAGAGGAGATAATTTAAGTGAAACAATTGACCAGATTATTTAGTCCTCTTAAAATTAACTCTATGGAACTAAAAAATAGAATTGTAATGGCTCCGATGGGCAACGGCCAGGCTAATGCCGATGGGTCAGTGTCACAGCAGCTGATAGACTATTATGAAGCCCGCGCCCGGGGCGGCGTTGGACTTATTATGTTAGGAAGCACGAGTGTTGATAGTATTATGCCGCATAAAGGTCTGCCTGTTATATGGGATGATAAATTTATCCCGGGTCTTAAAAATTTAACCGAGGCGGTTCATTCGCATGGGGCTAAAATGTTTCCCCAGTTATGCCATCCCGGCGGGATGCTTAGTTTCGAAGAAGAAAACACGCCGGATTCTTTCAGCCTGGGAGATATAAAGCGGATTATCGAACAATTTGGGGAGGCAGCCGGCAGGGCAAAACAAGCCGGCTTCGATGGAGTAGAGGTGCATGCCGCTCATGGCTGGATGGTTTTAGATTCTTTCATATCGCCGTTACGTAACAGACGGACCGATGATTACAGCGGTTCGTTAACAAGCTGTTCAAGGTGCCGATATTATCATCATGGCGGCTGGTACTAAATCTTTTGATAGATTAAGCTCTAAAATCAACGATAGAGTAACTGATGTATATATAATCGGTGATGCTAAAGAACCCGGCAGGGCTGTAGAAGCTATTGCTGAAGGCAGTAGAGTAGGGAGAGAGATTTAAAATATAGAAATGCGAAGGACCATAAATAGGGGGTGCATCTCTGATAGTAAAGGAGGTAGTGAACATGAAAAATTTGGAAATTGATGTAGCGATAGCCGGAGGCGGCAGTGCCGGCTTGGCGGCAGCGGCAGCCGCGGCAGAGAACGGACTCAGGGTTGCTGTATTTGAAAAGGCACCGGATTTCTCGTTCGGAGGCATGGGAACTTTTGCAGTAGAAAGCCGGCACCAGCGCCAGCGGCGGATTCCATTTACTAAAGAGGATGCTTACCGTGCATTCATGCAGCACAATCATTACCGCAGCGATGCCCGGCTGGTCAAAGACTACGTAGACAGGTCCGCCGGTACCATCGAATGGCTGGAAGCCATGGGTGTGCTGTTTGCGGAACCGGTTGCCTATTATCCGGGCGGCCACTACACCTGGCATATGAAAGATGAAAAATCGCCCCGTATTACTGATGCACTGGCTGGAAAAGCAAGGAAATTGGGGGCTGTTATTTACCTGGAAACCCCTGTCAAGCAAATCTTCAAGAAGAACGGTAAGATAACCGGTCTAACGGCTGAATCAAAAACGGGGGAAGTTTTCCGGGTAAAAGCCAGGGCGGTTATTATCGCTACCGGAGGCTTCAGCGAGAATGTCGAATGGGTAAGACAATATACAGGCCATGAACTGGGCAAAGACATCTTTCTTGTTCCTAACGACCCTCCCCGACTGCACGGGGATGGCATCAGGATGGCGTGGGAACTGGGTGCGGCTAAAACAGAAATGTATATCGACTCTTACCGGGGGCTGCCGATGCCTTATGGAGGTCCCGGAGGCACCATTTTTGAGCTGGGAACTTTCCGCCAGCCGTTATTAATGGTCAACATGATGGGTGAACGTTTCGTTAACGAGGATATTGTTTTTGACGGAGCCTCTTCCGGTAATGCCCTGTACTTGCAGAAAAATAGCTGCGGTTTTATCATTTTTGACGAGGACACCAACCATTATTATGAGGAGAATGACTGGGAATGGATTTTGCCCAGTCTTTTTACCAGATCGAAGGACCTGGCCTTCATCATTCAAAAAGCCCGCCAGGAAGGATATAAGCATCTATTCATGGCGGATTCCATGGAAGATTTATGTTCACAAACCGGTATAAATCTGAAAGGGCTTATGTGTACCTTGGAAGAGTACAATGAGGCTTGCGATACCGGCCGCGATGTTAATTTTTATAAAAAAGCTGCGTATCTGAAACCAGTCAGAAAACCTAAATTCTATGCCGGTCGTTTTATGCTGAACGGATACGTCAGTCTTGGCGGCGTAAGAATTAATCATAAAACAGAGGTGCTGAACAACGACCTGAATGTTATTCCCGGCCTGTATACCGCCGGCAACGACTCTAATAATATTTGCGGCGATACCTATACATTTTCCCTGGCCGGCCATATGTCAGGTTTCGCTTATAATTCCGGACGCATCGCCGGAGAGAATGCTGCCGAATATGTTAAGGGTAAATAGCAGTTAGTTTTTAACTTTTAGCGATGGGCAGCGGGTAGGTAAAAATGTTTAAACTTGATGAGTTAAGTCGTTTTCAGAATGGTACCTTCGCTGAGGTAATCCTTCGTCATGCTGTTTTATCTCCCGGAGCAGTGGCCTTCGCCAGCGGCGAAACTGAAATTACTTTTAAGGAATTCAATGAGAAAGTTAACAGGATTATTGATGCCCTTCATTTAATGGGGTTCCACAAAGGTGATGTGATCGGTATATTATCATGGAACTGTCTCGACTATACTTATGTGCTGGGTGCTGCTATGAAGGGAGGTTTTATCGCCTCACCTTATAACCCTAGGCTAAAGGCAAGCGAAATCGAATATCTGATCAGCTATTCGCAGGCGAAAATACTTTTCTTCGGACCGGAAATGGTGGATGCCGCGAGGCATCTAAAGGCAATTCACAAAGATCTAAAGATAATATCATTTGAAAATTCCTTTACTGACTTTTCTTTCATAAAAGATATAGTGGACGGGAGTACTTCAGATGAACCAATAAGTGTTGTTTGCGAGGAAGACCCGGTATTTATCGTATATACCAGCGGCACTACCGGTCTGCCTAAAGGGGCACTTTATACTCACAGCAGGCTGATGACTAACGCGAGAGTGTTTTTATCGGCGATCCCGACCGGCAAGAAAGATAAAAATCTTCTTGCACTGCAATTGTTTCACATTGCTGCCGTAGAGGCTTTCCTCGTATTTCTTTATGCCGGAGGAACGAGTATTATAGTAAAGATCTTCGATGCTCGCTCTGTAATGCAGGCGATCCAGGACAAACGGCCTACAGTGATTTCTCTGGTACCTACAGCTCTAGCCGCTATATTATCTATGCCGGACCTGGGAAAATTCGATCACAGCAGCCTTGTGCGGCTGGCATATATGGGTTCTTCGATGCCGGTTTCCCTGCTGACGAAGGCCATCGATGTATTCGGCATGATTTTGTACCAGTACTACGGACAGACTGAAAGCGGGCCTCTCGTCAGTTTTCTGCCGGCTGAGGCACATACGGCGGTTCACGGTTCACCGGAAGATCAAAAGATTCTTAAGTCCTGCGGGCATCCGCCGCTCGGTGTGCAGGTCAGGATCGTGGATACAACCGGTAAAGATGTCCGTATGGGACAGACCGGGGAGATTATCGTACGCAGCAAAGAGATAATGAAAGAATACTGGCAGAAACCGGAGGAGACCGGGAAGACTATCGTTGATGGTTGGCTCCATACTCGAGATCTGGGTTATTTCGATAATAACGGGTACCTTTACATTGCTGACCGTCAGCAGGACATGATTATTACAGGCGGCGAGCATGTTTTCCCCCGCGAAGTTGAAGAGGTACTCTATCAGCACCCTCTTGTAAGTGAGGCTGCAGTAATCGGCGTTCCTGACGAGTATTGGATTGAGAGAATACATGCAATAGTCGTACTCAAAGACGGGTCTTCACTGGCACCTGAAGAAATAATCGAATTTTGTAAACAGAGACTGGCCCGGTTTAAGGCCCCCAAGTCCTGTGTGTTTGTGGATTCCCTACCCAAAAGTGCCACCGGGAAAATATTAAAGAATGAATTACGTAAAAGTTATAAAGAATAGAGAAGGAAGTTAAAGAGTCAGAATGGGAAAATATCCGCACCTATTTAGTCCGATTAATGTAGCCGGTTACGCTTTCAAGAATAGGATACTGTGTGCACCGATGCTGTTCGGTTGGTATGTCCTGGACAACAGCTCCGCGGACAGGGTCTATAAAATCGTGGAGGACAGGGCCAAAGGCGGCGTGGCTGAGGTTGTCGTGGGTGAAACACCCATTAACTACACCGATGCTACCGATTCTATGTTTCCCATAAAATCAGACTACTTGAAGCTGTCCGGACCTGAGTTCGATGCGTATAAAAAATATGCTGATATTATCAAGAAGTATGGTAGTATCTCCAGTGTCGAAATATTCCATGCCGGACAATACCGGGGACTGATGGGAGGCAAACCAAAATCTAACCCTTGGGGGCCGATAGGTTATGTGCGCGAGGATGGTGTTGTTATTGAGGCGTTTGATGATGCCAAAAGGAAAAAGGTCTGTGAGGATTTCGCAATATGTGCCGTTTTTATGAAAGCTGCCGGGTTCGACGGTGTTTGTATACATGGCGGACACGGATACCTGTTTACACAGTTTTTGTCCCCGGTCACTAACCGCCGGACGGACGAATACGGCGGCAGTATCGAGAACCGTGGGCGCTTCCCTCGTGAAATCCTGGGCAGTATCCGAAATGCGGTGGGGAGGGATTTTATTATCGAGCTGCGTGTCGATGGTTCCGAGATGGTCCCGGGCGGCCAGAGTGTTGAAGATGCCGCCGCGTTTTGCTCCACCCTTAACGGACTGGCGGACATTATTCATATCACCTCTGGTCTGCACATGAAGTCTTATGAAACCCATACATTCTCCTCCCATTATGACCCGCACGGTGTTAATGTGGAGAATGCGGCTATTGTCAAAAAGAAGACAAGTATTCCGGTTACCGTTGTGGGCGGGATTAACAGCCCGGAGTTTGCCGAACAAATCATCGCTGACGGTAAAGTCGATTTTGTTTCCCTTGGCAGACAGATGATAGCCGATTCCGAATTTGCTAATAAGGCTGGGGACGGCAGAGCGGATGAAATCAGAAGGTGTATCCGCTGTTATCATTGTTACGGCAGCGGACCGGCGAGGCGCGGCGGTGATAAACAAGGAGGTTCTACAGCTTTTATCAATCTTTCGCTCGCGGGTATGACCCCGGGCAGGCTGCTGGATGGAGTTGAGCACTGTACTATCAACCCTGTAGCAAATAATGAATTATTAATCGATAATATGCCCGCACCCCAGGATTCTCGAAAGGTGCTGGTTATTGGAGCCGGTCCCGGCGGTATGCAGGCGGCCGTTACAGCGTGCGACCGTGGCCATAAGGTAACGCTGGTTGAACAGGGAAAGGCGCCCGGCGGTGTGGTGAATTTCACTGATAACGACCTTTTCAAAGTGGACCTGAAGAATTTTAAAGACCTTCTGGTCCGTGAGGTAAAGCGTAGAAAGATAAAAGTATTACTGAATACTGAGGCTACTCCTGAGTTCATCCGGAAATTCAGACCGGATGCGGTTATCATCGCAGTCGGTGCTGAACCCTATACTGTTGTTCCCGGTATAGGCAATGCCATTCATGTTCTTGACGCTTACAGGGATGGTACTGTTATCGGAAAGAAAATAATTGTCGTTGGCGGTGGGCTGGCAGGCTGTGAGACAGCTCTGAACTTTGCTGAGAAAGGACACCAGGTTACCATCATCGAGATGCTCGATACGCTCGCTTCTGACATCAGCGGCAGTCCTTACGAAGCTATAATGGACCAGATAAGTAAAAGGAAGAATATAACCGTGCTGACCGGTACTAAATGTGTTGATATCAACTCCCGAAGTGTGAAGGTTATTAATCCGGCAGGGAAAACAGAGACGATTTCCGGGAATACCGTCATACATTCGCTGGGTATGAGTGCGAAGAGATTGGAAACTCAGCGTTTGCATGCCGCCGCTGGCAAAGCGATTGTATTTGAGATCGGCGACTGCGTTCGAGCCGCCAGAGTTTTTGATGCTATAANTGAAGGTTTTATGGCCGCGATGAAAATTGTGTAGAATAATGCCGTAAAATGACTGGCTCTGGTCTTTTCATCCTTTCCTCTTCATCTATCGTCACGTTCAATAATTGCCGGAGCCAGTCTGGAAGAAAATGACGATTGTTATTGTGCTTCCTCTTTGGGTAGGGTTTTACTTTGTAAGAGACAATTATTGTCGACAGGACATTTTGCCATTTTACGGATTTTCATTAAGACGAAAATGGCGGGAATACCCACCAAAAATAAACAAACTATAACGACTACAGTTAAAGACCCTGATATTGCCATAAAAACCACCTCCATCACACTTGCCCATTCAACTCTCTATATATTAATACGGCAAATTGGCAAACATATTACACTGAAAAATACTGCCTGTCCCGTAAGAGCGTGGCGAATCGGGAATTGGAATCCATAAATCAAAACTCTTAACCCTATAAGTCATTGTCAATCCCCCCGCAGTGGTAAAATTGGCATAACTGTAAGGGGGGAAATAGGCTCTTTCTCAGAATGAGTGGGTAAGATAATATATGGATATACACCGAATGATAGTTCCCATGTATTTATCGTCATAATTTCCCGCCAAATCCTTGTAGCATTTAATCTAATCGCTATGAGCAATCAGCGGTCAGCATTCAGCTCGTACCTCGTAGCTCATCAGGCATAACCGTTTAGCTGCAAGCTTCTATTAGCTCGAACCGGCGTGTTAACCCGTTTAAGGATTGCCAGGATATGACGTTTTCATGTTGGAGAAAATTAGAAGCAAACTCATTTGCGAGATCTTCTTCAGGGTCCGTCCAATCATTCATTTCGTCCAGAAATATCGCCTTTTTCTTACCGAGTAAAATTTGACCGGCCTCATGAAAGAAACTGAACCAGAAGTAATCGTCTCTTTTGTGTCTGAGACTGAGCATTATTAATGCCTTGTCTTTNGTTAATCACCTTGTCGCTTCGCTTAANTGGGTCTTTGGTAATTCGTTTATGAACACTAATGCAACGCCGGCATTAGCACACATTCTTCTCATATCCGGTTCGAAAACCCCCGGATTTTCGGGTATAAGCTTCCGTATGCTGTCCAGTGCTGTCATGAATTTAATCTTATTGTAAGCAGCACACTTTACGTTATCGGCACATATCTCTCCGATCCTTAACCATGTCGAAACCGATTCACGAGAGCTTTTAAAGGATGGCGTGCACCTGAATGAGACTTGAAGCTCTGGGTATTTTGATTCCCATGCTTCAACACTACCCACTCCAAAAAAAATCCAGGAGTTGCTCGACTGCGTTTTCTTTATGCTCTAAATATCCCCTCTTAATAAGTTGCTTTATCGGGAATTATTGGGCCCATTCTGTAAATTTGGCTAACTCTTTACGAACATTTTGTTTTGTGATAAACAGCCTGTAATTCGCTTATATACTGTTCCAGATATTAGCAGATACGCCTAATACTCTTTGAAAGCACAAAGCTGTCTCCGGAGAAACCGGCGCCGAGCNGTTTATGATCTGGCTGATGGTTTTAGCACTCAAACCGCACCTGTGGGCCAGATCGACTTTTTTAATATTACGCGTCTCCAGTGTCTCTTCCAGTACCTCACCGGAGGAAACCGCATAGTCCGGTTCATATTTGTATAATTTTGTTTCAACCATGGTAATCCTCCACTTCTATAATTATTATTGCATTGATCTTCTTTAGGTCCAACCCGCCATCCGCTTTCCGTGGTAGAGGATCATGATTTGGTTCAAAAATAGGTCTTGGGGGATGTTTGAGGTCGACAGCGAAATGTCCCTTCCTATTGCCGATAAGCTCATGTCTGCGCTCAGGCGGCAGAACAGTTACTTCTTCGAGACAATTTGCCGCTTGAAGGACACCCAGCCGCTGTTTGATCTTCCCGGCGTTTTCAGTACCATACTCTCGCACTAGATTTTTCCCGAATTAAATATCTTTGCGAGTCTTTCATTTCTAAAAGTGATATCCATTCATTATGAGTTGAATATAATGCTTTACCTAAAAGGTAAAGCATTTNTTGTCGTTATTTACTTGTTTTTCAATTTTGGGGAATTTTGGTTCTGAGAATGCATCCGGATACATTNTCACTCTACATTATTGAAGAAATAAACAAAGCCAGGAACATTTGCGTGTTATTTATTGATGAAGAATAGTNCTACCTTGTCTTTTCATCACCCTGGGATATTTACTTCTGGGCAGTTGCCTCGTTGTGCCGAGAAATTCAACCTCATGCCATACTTTTTCAGTGTAATCAAATAGATAGAGAAATTTTTGCCCCTCATCTATATATAGGAAAATACTATCGATTTGGAGACGTGCTGCAAGTTTGGCCATCCCTGTCGTGCCCGGCAATGACGAAGCAAATTCGTTGCGTTTATTTTCAGGGTCGCCGCTTAAAAAGAAACTGTAAGCACGTTCGTTTTGACGGTTGAATGCCTTAAAAATCGCTTTGTGCAGGGTGGACAACCTCTCGTCGTATTTTATTTCTATAATACGCCAGATATCAGGGTTTTCTTGAAGAGATATTTTGAATTGGTAGATACTATCCGCGTTGATATCGGGTTCTGATTCCGCGGCACCGGCGATTTGCGAACGGTTGGAAGATCGACTGAACTCCTCATCAAATTTTAGCACCGTATTCCATACGTTGTTCACCAGGGTGTTTCCGGGTTCGATAATCATCGCCATTTCTGCATACTTTTTAGCCAAGTTAATATCTCCGGCTAAATACGCTACAGCTAAATCGGTCAGGATATTAATGTTATTTGGTTCTATATCATTGGCACGGTGAAGGAGAACTAGACCTTTTTGCCGGTCCCCTTTTTGGTATGTTGCCCACCCTAATCCCCTCAGGAATTCCGCATTATCGGGTTCTTTCGCCACAGCCAGTTCAAACTCTGGAATCGCCTCGTTCCATTGTTTCTTATGAGTGTAAACAAAGCCTGATATATAATGATAATTCGGTTTTTCCGGCTGGTATTTGATCGCTTTCTTGATATGCTCCTCAGCCATGTCGAGTTTTTGGGAGGTAAGATAAATATCGCCGAGATAAGCATGGGCATATTCTGCTGCTACGGGATTATCCGCGTATCGTACCAGTATATAATTGTAGATTTCTATCGCCTTTTCATAATTTCCGGCAATAATGTATTTTCTGGCTTCATCCCATATGGTATCAAGTTCAGAGATGTTTTCGTTATCCATGAGCATTTCTATGTACTTTTTTACAGCTAGATTTACACATTATAATACCATCTTTTCTTATAATGTTAAAAATCAACGATCTATACCTTTTCATGCTGCAACAGGAACAGGATTTCTTCTAACTTACAACTTGGCAGATAGTCTCAGAGAGTTCTTTATAAGGTCACCCCTTGCTTTCGAGCTGAGGTGTCGCAAGGGAGTGGCCTTTTTACTCCCTCCCTCTCATTATGTGGTACATCACGTATAAAATCGGGAAGCTTGTGATTATTTGATCCTCCAGCTTCAAACTGCCTGAAATAGTTATCTATCTCTATAATCATCCCTTCGGGATCCGACAAAACTCCCTTTACAAATTAGCACAACTGTGCTATCATCTATTTCATATCACGGCTCAGGGCTCATTGCTCAAAGCTGCTGTGTTCCTTAATAATTTTAATATTCTCACAACTGTAGACAGGTGCAAATATCCGGTCCGTCCTATCTGTCTGACTTTTACCTGACCCCATCCGTTCGGCTTGGTTCTCCATTCATTCTGCTTCGTTTACCACTTTTCCCCTTTCGTTATCCACTAGTTTTAAGTCATTTTGTATTCGTATTTCAGTAATTTGTCCTTCTTTAACAGCCCTTTTTAGTTTCAAACTTCTTACTTCGAACTCTATCGAATTATGCCCGGATTTGTTTCCCTCTAAAAAAATCAAATAATTCATAACCTTTGCGAGCATAATGAATTTTTCGCTACTCGAAACTGGAAACTCTTCTGCAAAATGAGCTACAATAAGTGAAATCGTATTCCCCATGAGAGGTTATAATGGCTAAAGGGTATATTGTCATCGATCAGTCTCTCTGCAAAGGGTGCCAGCTATGCATGTCCTTCTGTCCTAACTCATTGATCACCGTTTCCGGTAAGGTAAATGCCGCAGGTTATCAACCTGCGGTTTTCAATAATCAGGACAAATGTACAGGCTGTGCAACATGTGCTCTGGTCTGTCCGGACGTGGCTATTGAGGTGTACCGTGAGTAAGATATTAATGACAGGCAANGCCGCCATCGGCGAGGCGGCCATCCGTGCCGGCTGTCAGTGTTATTTCGGCTATCCGATAACACCGCAGAACGAGCTGACGGAGCATATGGCGAAGAATTTAGGCCGCCGCAAGGGATGTACCTTTATTCAGGCGGAAAGCGAGATCGCCGCTATCAATATGGTCTATGGAGCGAGCGTCGCTGGTGCCCGCGCAATGACTTCCTCTTCCAGTCCTGGTATCAGCCTTAAACAGGAAGGTATTTCTTATCTGGCAGCCTGCGAGTTGCCGGCTGTCATCGTTAACATGTCACGCGGCGGCCCCGGGCTGGGCTGTATTTCAGCTTCACAGTCCGACTATTTCCAGGCTACCCGCGGCGGTGGTCACGGCGATTACCGCACCATCGTACTGGGACCTTCGTCGGTACAGGAGCTGGCAGACTATACTCACCGTGCCTTCGACCTGGCAGATAAATATTTCATGCCGGTCCTCATTCTGGGCGACGGTATGTTGGGACAAATGATGGAGCCGGTAGAGTTTAAGCATGAAGCTCCTGAGGTACCGTCGGTACGAGCTAACGCACTCCGGGGAGCTACCGGGCGTCCCAGCCGCTATGTGAAGACATTTACATCAAAGTCGTCGGAGCTCGAAGAACTTAACTGGAGCCTGTTCCGCCGCTATAAGCTTATCAAACAGCAGGAGAGCACCTGGGAAACCTATCTTGTCGATGATGCTGAACTTATAGTTGTGGCCTTTGGCATCGCTGCCCGTATTGCCAAAGGAGCAATCAAAAATGCCAGGAAAGAAGGGTTGAAGGTTGGTCTTTTCCGCCCCGTAACCCTGTGGCCTTATCCTGATGAAGCACTGCGGGCTCTGGCAAATAAAACCAGACATTTTCTTTGTTTCGAGCTTAATATGGGGCAAATGCTTGATGATGTTAAGTTAGCATTGGATGGTTCCGGAGAAGTTGAGTTTTATGGACGTCCGGGTGGTGTTATCGCCACGCCCAGCGAAATTCAGCACGTAATTTCCCGGCTGTTCTATCAAAAAGGACTGGGGGTTAAGAAATGAAATTGGTCTACAGCCGTCCTAAATCACTTAAACGGGCGGTTTTTCATTATTGTCCCGGTTGCGGTCATTCCGTTGTCCATCGGATTACCTGCGAAGTAATCGATGAATTGGGGATCCAGGACCGGGCCATCGGCGTGCCGCCGCCCGGCTGTGCCGTGTTTGCCTATTATTACTTCGATGTCGATATGGTAGAGTCGGCTCACGGTCGCGGTGCCGCGGTAGCCACCGGTATCAAGCGTGCTTCCCCGGGTAACATCGTTTTTACCTATCAGGGTGATGGCGACCTGGCCGCTATCGGTACCGGCGAGACGATCCACGCAGCTAACCGTGGCGAGCAAATCACGGCTATCTTCATCAACAATGCTGTATATGGCATGACCGGCGGGCAGATGGCTCCTACCACACCGGTAGGTATGCTGACTACTACTACCCCTTACGGTCGCGATAAGCAAATCGAAGGTTATCCCATTAAAATAAGTAATATGATCGCTATGCTGGATGGCGTCGCCTACGTAGAACGGGTTGCCGTAAATTCACCGGTTAATATCCGGAAAGCTAAAAAGGCTATTCGCAAGGCGTTCCAGACTCAGATCGATGGTCTGGGTTACGCCCTGGTGGAAGTACTTTCACCCTGCCCTACTAACTGGAAAATGACGCCGCTGGAATCATGGCAATGGGTTGACAATGAAATGGCAAAGATATTTCCTCTGGGAGTAATTAAGGATATTACGGGGAAGAAAGATGCTGATTAAGTCTGTTTTCGCCGGTTTCGGCGGTCAGGGTGTTTTGTCCATGGGGTTAAACCTTGCTCAGGCAGGCATGATAGAGGGAAAATACGTCACCTATCTGCCAGCTTATGGTGCAGAGATGCGCGGCGGCACGGCCAACTGTACCGTGGCTGTTTCCGATGCGGAAATCGCTTCGCCGGTAGCCTCTTCACCGGACTACGTCGTGGTTATGAACCAGCCTTCATTGATAAAGTTCCAGAATCAGGTAGAGTCCGGCGGCGTCATTTTTATCAATACTTCGCTGGTAGAAGCAGAAATAACACGGGGTGATATAGAAGTGGTAAAGGTAGCAGCGAACGAAATTGCCGAGAAAATGGGCAGTGCCCGTTCCGCCAATATGGTCATGCTGGGGGTGTTCTGTAAAAAGACCAACCTGGTAGCCATGTCCACTATGGAAGCAGGTCTGAAGGTTACCCTGGGCAATAAAAAAGCCCTGTTGGAAATCAATAATAAAGCTTTGATGACAGGTTATCAGCTAATATAGTTAATTACGCTTAATGATAATTAAGGAGTGACATGTCAGTTATACAGATTTCGCTGGTCCTCGATAATACGCCGGGCAAGTTTCTTGAGGTTAGTGAGTTTCTAGGAACGGAGGGCATCAACATCAGAGCAATATCGGTCGCTGATACCGCTGATCTAAGTACCATCCGTTTTGTTACCGATAACCCCCAGAAGACAATCAATGTGCTGACCAGCCGTGGCTGCACTGTTAAACAGACCGAGGTCCTGGCTGTCGAAGTTCCCGATCATCCGGGCGGGTTACAGGCCATCCTTAAGCCTTTGAAGGCATCAGGTATCAACGTCCATTACCTGTATCCCCATCTTGGACGTGGCGATAGCAAACAGCCTGTAATCATTATCGGCGTAGACAGAACCGAGGAAGCTAGCAAAGTACTTTCAGGCAACTGGGTACATGTCTTCGGAAAAGAGATATATTCGTTATAGTGTACAGCCAGGTCAATGGTGTACAATGACATTGTTTTAGCACAGTAATTATTTAGTTGCCGTGCATTGCTAATACCAGTTTTTTAAAGACAAAATTTAGGGATAGAGGTTAAATTTTAAAAAGGAGTAATTCTAAAGAGTTTTAATCGCCATTGCCTGTGTTCGGATACGTTTGACTCACTTATTGACCACAACTCTCAATAAAGAGAACAACCAGTCACCATGTAAATATATTAATTTTCTTCTTGATCGTGTTTTAGCCAATAAGTCCAGCTCTTCAAATTATCTTCGCTTGGCTGTGATTTTATCTCTCAGAATGTCTATATTTATCTATGAAAAGGCCTGATCGCAGTGTTCTCGATAACGATAATGTGGGGCGCTTGCTTTTCAAGCAAAGTATGCCTGCCCTCGTTGCCCTGGTGGTAACGGCCACTTATGGTATTGTCAGCACCATATTCGTCGGGCATTTTGTCGGCTCGCTGGGTATCGCAGGTATAACCGTGGTACAGCCGATACAGTTTTTATCGATGGGTGTCGGTAACATGTTCGGTGTCGGCGGTGCCTCTTTAATATCGAGACTGATCGGTTCCGGAGACCGGGAAAGGGCGGAACGTACCCTGGGCAATGCCATCGCCGGCGTATTTATTTTTTCCGTCATAATCCTGGCAGCGGGAGTTGCTAACCAGGACTTCTGGTTGAGAATGCTGGGTGCCACCGAGGAAATTCTCCCTTATGCCCGGGACTATTTTACCGTGATATTGTTCGGCTTGTTCTTTCAGACCTTCGCCCTGACACTGGCCAGTTTAACCAGATCTGAAGGTAATGCCCGTGTTGCCATGACCAGTATGGCCATCGGCGGCCTCAGTAATATTCTTTTCGATGCCTTTTTTGTTGTTTATCTGAGGATGGGGGTCAGAGGTGCTGCGATTGGTACTGTCATTGCTCAGTTTTTGACGGTCGCCTATTTCTTGGCGTATTATCTGCGCGGCCGCAGCTATCTTAAGATCAATTTCGGGTATATGAAGATCAGGTGGGGCATTTTCAAGGAAATCCTTACTATCGGCTTTGCCAACTGTATCATGTCCTTTTCGACCGGTACTTCCAATTTATTTCTGAACAGAGCACTGATAACCTACGGCGGCGATATAGCGGTGGCGGGTTACGGAGTGATTAACCGGCTACTAATACTCACCATACTACCAGGACAGGCTATCGGCCAGGGCATGCAGCCAATCCTTGGTTTCAACTACGGGACCAAACGTTTTGACAGGGCTTACCGCGTATTAAAAACAGCTGTTGGCAGCGTGGTTGTGATAAGCTTTGTTTGCTTTGCCGCCCTATATTTGTTCCCCGGAACATTTATTAAGATATTTACCAATGATCCTGAACTGATAACAACGGCTGTATATATGGCCCGGCACATCTTCATCACGGTGGCTTTATCGGGATGGATCGTGGTTTCAATTATGACGTTCCAGTCGCTGGGGAAAGTTTTAAACTCTTACTTGCTGACGTTGCGCAGTATAATCTTTTTATTGCCTATGGTGTTGATCCTGCCGCCATTTTTTCACTTTACGGGTGTTCTCCTGGCATATCCGTTAACGGAGCTATTTACATTTGTGATCGCGGTTGTACTGCTGGTCCCGCAGCTCAGGACATTCAAGCGTCTGAGCGAACAGATGAAGAACAAGAGTGGCCAGGTTGAACTCGTATCGGACCAGGCAACAGAACCGTAATAGTTCTGTAACATTTTCCGTACGTTTATACATGTCTCCCCGGTATTGTTCCCGTGTCTAGTGTAGTGATTCCATAATCGCTTTACAAAATACATAGCTAAATCAATGTAAATCTTTCTCCGAGATACTACACTAGATATAATCAACTATTAACTCAAATGATGCTATCATTCCCTGATCTGCCTGTCACTATACTAAACTTAGCTACTGTTAACCATCTGGAATTCGTACTCTTACTATTGTTAAAAGCATAAGTGTTTGAATGGTGATGATTAACATAATGATTTGGATTAAGTCACGAGGGGATAATATCTATAGAATCCATTTCTTTATTATGTGGTTGATTATCCTTAATGGTACTTTTCCCCTATTACTTTTTGTTATTGCCGGATAGTACTACTGTGGGATTGTCCGTGTAATTGAAGGTAAGTAAAATTAATTATGTTCAATTAAATAAAATATCGGAGAGAACATGATAAACATAACTGATGGAAATGAAAATAACATTATAAGCCCAATGCTGACTATAAAGGACGTGGCAAAGCTCCTTCATGTGCACACTAATACAGCGCGGCGGTGGGCAGATGCCGGAATTATTCACGCCTATCGTATTTCTCGCCGTGGCGATCGTAGATTCAAGCGAGCCGATATTCTTAAATTTCTTACCGATATGAACGACAACAGTGGTTATGTTAGCAGTAAATAAAGAGACCAGGAATATCTTTGGTGAAAAGAAAAGCCAAATCCCTTTGAATTTATGAATGATTTGAAAAACCGTCTGAGGACTTTGACCTATTGGGGATCACTACAGACGATTTTCCTTAATAATATCTAGAATATTGATAGTAATGCTGGTACTATTAAGTCGGTAGGTATAGTAAGGTATAAATACTTGACCTGCAATTGCAAGAGGTTTACTTTAATATAAGAAAGGAATGTCCTGCGTTATTAAATAGCTTTTTCATAACAGGATAATATTGTAATGAAACAAAAAAGAATCGTTGTCACTGGGGGAGCCGGTTTTATCGGTTCCAACATTGTGGAAAAGATATTCAAGGATAATGAAGTAATAATTATTGACGACCTCTCTTCAGGGAGGCTGGAGAATTTGGACCACGTCATAAATAATAGCAGGGTAAAGTTTTGTCAAGGNAGTATCCTGGATACGGAATTGCTTGGAANGACCTTTGAAGGGGTTGATATTGTTTTTCATGAAGCAGCTATTACCAGTGTTGCTAAGAGTATAGACGATCCTTTAACAACCAACGAGGTGAATATTAAAGGTACACTAAATGTGTTAATAGCAGCGAGGAGTAATAACGTAAAGAAAGTTGTATTCGCTTCCTCAGCTGCGGTCTATGGGAACGCAGCAGTACTACCCGTAAAGGAAAATATGACTCCTTACTTACAATCACCTTATTCTTTGACTAAATTGACTGGGGAATATTATTGTCAACTCTTTAGCGAACTATATGGTCTACCTACAATATGTCTCAGATATTTCAATGTATATGGACCGCGACAAAACCCGGACTCTGAATATTCTGCTGTCATCCCGTCATTTATTTCCAATATATTGAAAAACAATCCTCCAACTATTTATGGAGATGGGAACCAATCGCGAGATTTCGTTTATGTTCAAGATGTCGTACTGGCAAATATTATCGCCGCTGAAAGCAAGGCAACAGGGGTATTTAATATNGGTGGCGGTAAAAGTATTACAATTAATGAATTAGCACAGAAAATACTGGAGATTTCAGGTAAAAACTTACAACCGGAATATCAAAAACCCAGAATTGGAGAAGTGAGAGATAGCCTGGCTGACCTGACACTAGCTAATTCCTTAGGTTATCAACCAGGATATCCATTGAAAAACGGACTTTCTGAAACTTTTGTAAGTATAAAAAATAAAAATGGTCTTGTATGAGGTAGCTTAACGACGAAATTGGGAGTTCTCTAGCACTTAATTTTAGAAACCAGGAGATAATTTCAATGCATATTCCGATGACCGATCTGGGTGTCCAATATATCTCTATGAAAGGAGAAGTGGATGATGCTATATTCAGAGTAATACAGTCCGGTCGGTTTATTCTTGGCCCGGAAGTAGACGCTTTTGAAAGTGAGATGGCAGCTTACTGCGGTGTAAAATACGCGGCTGGCGTCGCTTCAGGAACCGATGCTCTACTTTTGAGTTTGATGGCCTGTGGTATTAAACCCGGCGATGAGGTCATTACTACACCTTTCACTTTCATTGCCACCGCCGAAGCAATAACTCATTGTAATGCGCTGCCGGTATTCGTGGATATTGACCCCGGGACGTTTAACATAGATGCAAATCAAATTGAAGCTAAAATTACCAGGAACACTCGTGCTATAATTCCGGTTCACCTTTTTGGACAGCCGGCAGATATGGACCACATTCTAGATATAGCGGAAAAATACAATTTAAAAATAATCGAAGACTGTGCTCAAGCCCTCAGTGCCGAATACAAAGGTAAAAAAGTCGGTTCCTTAGGAGACGTCGGCTGTTTCAGTTTTTTCCCCGCCAAGAACCTTGGAGCTTTCGGTGATGGTGGTATGATAGTCACTGATAACAAGGAAATAGCTGACATGGCAAGACTATTGCGTCAGCACGGTTCTGCAATTACCTATTATCATAAATTACCCGGCTTTAATAGTCGTCTCGACGCGATACAAGCAGCCATTTTAAGAGTTAAACTAAAATACCTTGACAAATGGAGTGATTTACGACGCCAAAAAGCGGCATTATACAATAAACTAATAGGCAATATGGACGGTTTTATCCCGCCTTCAATCGTTAAAAACACGGTAACTTCAGCTAATTATTATACGGTTCGTATTGTTGATCAAAAGATACAGCGTGCCGGACTACGCAAATATCTCGCGGATAAAGGAATCGATACCGCCATATATTATCCCCTGTCTCTCCATTTACAGGATGCTTATAAAAATCTTGGATATGCACCTGGTGATTTTCCTGAAAGTGAGTCGGCCCAAACACAGGTACTTTCTTTCCCAATGTTTCCCGAAATAACCGATGAACAAATTACTCAGGTTGTTGATAGCATTC
>JGI20214J51650_10000606_pt1 | contig 22419 bp, 26 predicted proteins | sample WetSurMetagenome_FD_51650 | JGI IMG/M metagenome (IMG submission 51650) | reverse complement strand
CGAGGTGCAAAAAATGGGCGGTATTGCGGCTTTCATCGATGCCGAACATGCGCTTGACCCGGATTATGCTAAAAAAATCGGCGTGGATGTTAATAATCTTTTAATTTCACAACCTGACACGGGAGAACAAGCTTTGGAAATTTTGGAAACATTAATCCGCTCAAATGCGGTTGACGTGGTCGTCGTCGATTCGGTCGCTGCGCTTGTGCCGCAAAAAGAAATCGAAGGCGATATGGGTGATTCGCACATGGGCTTGCAAGCGCGCTTGATGTCGCAAGCTTTGCGCAAATTGACCGGCGTAGTTTCCAAAACTAAAACGGTGGTAATTTTCATCAACCAGATTCGTCAAAAGATTGGCGTTTTCTTCGGCAATCCGGAAACCACCACCGGCGGCGTCGCTTTGAAATTTTATTCCTCGGTTCGCATTGAAATCAGAAGAGCCGCTCAAATTAAGCAAGGCGAAAAAATTATCGGCAACCGCGTTAAAGTTAAGATCGTCAAAAATAAAGTTGCCGCGCCGTTCCGCGCCTGCGAATTTGATATCATGTATAATGAAGGAATTTCCGTCGCCGGTGACATGCTTGACCTTGGCACCGAACTTGGTGTGGTTAAAAAACTTGGTAACTCTTATGCTTTTGCCGAAAATAAATTGGGCGTCGGCCGCGAGAACGCCAAAGCCTTCCTCCGCCAAAATCCCAAGATCATGAAAGATATTAAAAAAGGGATTATCGCCGAAGCAAAAGCCAAGGAAATGGAAGAAACAGCTTAAAGTTAAAAGTAGAAAGTTTTAAAGTTATAAAGTATTCGAATAAAATTATTTTCCTATAAAAAAATTCGTGATAATTCACGAATTTTTTTATAGGAAAACTTTACAACATTATAACTTTACAACTTTTAACTTATTGATTCACTCTTTCGACATACAATCCGGAATCGGTGTTGATTTTGATGATGTCGCCTTCGTTGATAAATATCGGCACATCGATTTTGGCGCCGGTTTCGAGTTCCACCGGCTTGGTGATATTGCCGGCGGTATTGCCGCGGATGGCGGGCGGAGCGGAGATGACTTTGAAGTCCATCTTGATCGGCAATTCCAAATTGATGGCTTTGTCGTTGAAATACATCATCTTCACATCGGTGCCGTCTTTGAGATAAATTTCCTTGCCGGCCAAATTTTCCAGCGGCAATTCGAAAGTTTCAAAGGTTTCGTTGTCCATAAAATAGGCGTTGCGTTCATCGCGGTATTGGTAATTAACTTTTTTGGTGGTGATGTCGGCTTCTTCAATTTTTTCCGCGCCATGAAAACTGTCGTCCAAAATATTTCCAGTCAAAAGATTTTTGGCCTTGACTTTCAAAACCGCGCCGCGCATGGCGACTTTAAGATGATCGGTCTTGATGACTAAGTATGGCTGACCATTATTTAAAATGATCTTGCCGGGTTTGATATCGCTAAGAGTAAGCATGTTTTTTTCTTTTTTGTCATCCCGAGTCCCTGACGAGAGATCTATTACGTGAGAAGTTCGTATAACAACTTCAAAAATTTTTGTCGAAGAAGTCCAAAGCTCCCGCAAAATAGATCCCTCGCGCGGCGCTCGGGATGGCAAAAGATTATTGATGAGTAGTCGAAAGCAGAGCCATGATGCGGGAACGCTTGACGGCCTGAGATAATTTGCGTTGATGCCAGGCGCAGACGCCGGTGCGTTTAGCCGGTAAAATTTTCATGTGAAAATTCACGAAGCCGCGCAAAAGGCGAGTGTCTTTATAATCGACATCTTCTACTTGGTTAGAGCAGAAAAAACATTTTTTTTCTTTTTTTGGTTGGTTGTTATACATAAATAGATGGTGCGAATTTGCGATAACCCACCCCGTCGCCGAGGCGGCGCCACCCCTCCCAAGAGGGGATCGCGTCTTAATTTGTTAAAAAGGTATATTTTCAACTCTTATTTCTTCTTCGTCCGGAGCGGAGTCGCCGCTCATGGCCGGTTCGTCAATATTTATCACTGGCTCATTTTGAGCGAATGGCTGTTCCTGAACCGGAGCTGTCGGGCGCGGTGCGTAATTATTATTTCCATAAGATTGTCCGCCCGAGTAGCCGGAAGAATTTTTCGGCGAAAGCATGATCATATTCTCGGCGATTATTTCAGTGCGGTATCTCTTAATGCCATCTTGGCCGGTCCAATCGCGAGTCTGCAAGCGGCCTTCAATGTAAACTTTTAAACCCTTCTTTAAGTACTGACCGCAAATTTCTGCCAATTTTCCCCAAGCGACGATATTGTGAAATTCGGCTTTTTCTTGCTTGGCACCAGTCTGGTCTTTCCAAGCAAAGCTGGTTGCGACAGAGAAAGAAGCGACATTCTTGCCGGTCGCGGTATTCCGGATTTCCGGATCACGAACCAAATTGCCAATAAGCATTACTTTGTTGAGAGTCATATAATTTGTAGTTAACTCTCGGTAGAGAGTTTTAATTATATTATTTTTGAATTTATTTTAGATAAGATCTTTAGTATCGAGAATATCGTCTAATTTTTGATCAAGATCTTTAAGATCAGTTTTCTTTTTGAAAGATTTTCTTTCTTCAACGGCTGGCTGTTTCTTTTCTTCCGTGACCAAACCGGCGGTTTTTTCTTCAACTTTTTCAGGCTTTTCAGATTTTTCTGAACCGCCATCTTTTAAGCGTTTCTTGATAGCTGCTAATTCTTCCGATTTCTTTTTGTCAGCCGCAATTTTTTCCGGAGTGCGCTTGGCGATTCTAACGATTTGGTGTCTTAAAACATCGTTGGATAAACGCAAATAATTATCCAATTCGGCAAGCTTAATGCCGGCCAAATCGAATTCGGCCAATTTGTAATAGCCGTGATTGTAAGCGCCGATCTGATAAGCTAATTTTTTCTTACCCCAATCTTCGGAATAAGTGATTTCGCCTTCGGCCGCGGCGATCTGCTTCTTAATTTTTTCGTCAATCGCTTTCGCCTCATCTTCCGTGAACTTGTTCGGAATAATGTAAAGCAGCTCGTAGTGAACTTTCTCTAATGATTTAACTTTGGACATAATTAATTTAAAATTAAAATCTCAAATTGGAAAATTTTCCATTTTGATTTTTCCATTTTTAATTTTTAAAAATAAAAATCTCTTGTTTGTCAGCCTTACCATTAAGACAACCAAACAAGAGATTTTATTCTTCTTAGATTGGCCAATGACCCAGCTCCTCGTGAGGGGCGGGGCCAATTCCGCCTAAAGCGGAACCATGGAAAAGGCAATTTCTTAAATTGTGTAATCATCTTAACAAAAAGTCTTAAAAAAGGCAAGAGACGTGTCTTGAATGCTGAATTATTAACTAATATTAAATAAAAAATAAAGATTACTATTTACTTTTTGCCAATAATGTGCTATCATTGTGACATATAAACTTAAGCTGGTTTTACCGTTTTAACAAAAAGGAGTTTGTTTCATGAAGAGAAGAAGTGAGCCGTTTAGGGCGGAATTAAGGGATCTGGACTCGGTGATAACGGAAATGATTCATGGACCTTCCACAATATCTTCAGCTCCCGATTCCGACGGAGTACGTGATTGCGTTAATTTTTTCGACAATCCGGAGCTGGTTGCAGATAGTTCGGAAGAGACTAGAACAATCGCATAGGTTTATGCGCACATTACAACACATTCAATTTCATGGAGGAAAAATGAAGCGTTATGTTCTTGATGACATCGAATACCCACAAGATTTTTTCGATGCCGTCTGCAATGGCCAAGTAGGTACAACTGCTGATTTTTGGAAGAGAATGGATAATCCGCTCAGTTTAGATGAAGGGTTTTATGTAATCAACGAGTGCGACCAAAACAGCGGTTCCGTTTTTTCGGAATCGGAACATGAAATCAGGGTCAAATTTTTCCCTGAAAATTTGAATTTCCTTCCAAAATTCGTTATCCCCAAATCACCGATGTCATCAAATATTGAGCCGATGAAGCCCAGAGGCGTTGATCAATTTGCGGTGGCGCGAGACCACTATCGTTTTCATGCGGCAACTCGAGCCAGACAACCGGTGGATAAAGGAAGTAATAGAAAAGATTATTTTCGACGCTTCAAGCCAATGAAACTGGCCTGCGCCGCCCCCTCCTTTTAGCTTAAGGCCCCCTCAATCTAAAATGACGGGGGCTTTTTTATTTGTATATTTAAAAGAATGTCTATATAATAAAACCATGAAATATTTTTTCGTTTTAGGAAATAATCCGGCGCTTTCGGCTGCGGAGATAAGTGCGGTTTTAGGCACGGAAGAAGAAGCGCGCCTTTTAGGGGGTAAAATTTTAATTTTGGAAAATCCGGCTACCGATACGGAAAAATTAATTAAGCGCTTGGGCGGGACTATTAAAATTGGCGTCATAAAATCCGAAGTCGATCGCCATAACAATGAAAAAATTAAAGCCGCGATTTTAGATATCATTGAAGAGGATTTAGAGGGGAAGGGTGAAACTGGCAAATATTGTTTTGGCATTTCGCATTACGGACAAAGCAAATTGCCCGTTTTTCCGATTGGTTTAACGATCAAAAAAACTTTAAAAGAAAAAGGTATTGGTTGCCGATTCGTAACCAGCAAAGAAAAAACTTTATCCAGCGTCGTTGTCGAACAAAATAATCTGACGCGGCAAGGAATCGAAATAGTTTTAATTGAAGAAGCCGGCACCATGTATTTGGGAAAAACCGAAGCGGTGCAAGATTTTAAAAATCTGTCTTTCCGTGATTTTGGCCGGCCAGAACGCGACGACGAATCCGGCATGATCCCACCGAAGCTGGCACAGATAATGATAAACTTATCTGGAAAAATCCCTAACACACCCCGTCTCGCCGAGGCGGCGAGCCACCCCTCTCAAGAGGGGATTTATCTACTTGACCCCTTCTGCGGTTCGGGAACGATTTTAATGGAGGCAGCGTTAATGGGAATTAATAATTTAATCGGCTCGGATATTTCTGACAAAGCTATTTCTGACACAAAAACAAATCTTGCCTGGTTAGCCGAAAAAAATTCCAATTTCAAATTTCAAATTTCAAATTTCAAACTATTTAATGTTTCCGCGGATAAAATTTCTAAAAAAATTGCAACTAATTCTATTGACGCGATAGTCACTGAACCATATCTTGGGCCGCAACGAGGCAAGCATGACATAAATAAAACTATTCGGGATTTAGAAAATCTTTACTCAGCCGCTTTGAAACAATTTGCTAAAGTTTTAAAACCGGACTGCTGCATCGTCATGATCTGGCCAGTCTTTACCGGTCGCGGTGCTCATCAATGGGATTTTATTAATCCTAATATTTCCGGCTGGCAAATCCTTAATCCAATACCGAAAAATTTACAACAAAAACTACAAACCACTCGCCGCGGCACGATAGTCTATGGCCGCGAAGGCCAAAAAGTCCGGCGAGAAATAGTCGTCTTAAAAAAAATCAACAGTTAGATATCTTCAAAAAAAAGGGCGGTTATTCAAAACCGTCCTTTTGCTTTTGCTATTATTTTCTTTTTAACTTATCTTAGGCGATTAATTTTTTCGCCTCTTGCTTGAGGAATGATATCAAGGGAAAATAATAAAACTTTTCATCTAAATAACCGTCAAGTACGGCAAGTAATCTTTTTCTGCGTTCAGCGCCGGAACCTTTTTGCAACAAACTTTTTATCCGCTTAACCATCGTTCTTTTCAAATCATTTGGCAGCCTAAAATAATTCAACCAGCCCATTAATTCTGACGGGCTTTCAATTTCAGCGGCGTTCTTTATCATCAAGGCCATGGCCATTTTTCTAAACCGCCGGTGATAGCTGGTAGGAATTGCCTTGTTTCGCGTGCCGAAAGAACAGTAAAAATCAAATAACTCATAGAGGGGTTTTTCGCTCCCCACTATTTTCTGCAATGAAGACTCGGTGAGAGGCAACAAAATTTTTGCTTCTCGACGGGACAACAATTTATTGCCGAATATTATGGCGATGGCATTAAGTCTTGGGTAACCTTCTTCTTTTGCCAGAGCCAGCTTACCGATCCTGTCGATTATCATCTTTCTCTTTGCCTTGCCAAAAAAATTCTTTTTCAACCAATAGCCCAACCAGACGATATTCTGCTCGCTAAGGATTGTCAGGTCATCAGCGGGCTGCAAATCCGGAGAAATCTTGCTCAAAAAAATTTCGGCCGACACAAAATCTCTTTCATCCATATCACTCCCTTGTTAAAGTTATAATGAACTTTTTATTATTTATATAAATTATTTATTGTGCAAAAATTCCACCACATCACCGTCTTGCATGACATAATCTTTTCCTTCCGTGCGAATTAAACCTTTCTCGCGAGCTTTCGACTCTGAACCTATGTCAATAAATTCTTTATAGCCGATTACTTCGGCGCGGATAAATCCTTCTTGAATATCAGTGTGAATTTTTCCGGCCGCCTCGGGCGCGGTCGCGCCGCGATTAACCGTCCAAGCGCGCGTTTCGTCCGGGCCGGTGGTAAAGAAAGTTATTAAGCCTAATAATTTATAAGCCTCTTTAATTAATTTATCGAGTCCGCTTTCGTTTAAACCCATCTCCTTAATATATTCCGCCTGCTCGGCCTCGGGCAAAGAAGCAATCTCACTTTCCAATTTGATGTTTAATTTAAAAGTATTTTGCGGCCATTTTGCCATCTCGACCGGCGCCTCAACATCAGAAATATTCAAGACATACATGATCGGCTTAGCGGTTAAAAAATAAAACGGCTTGATGGCTTTTTTTTCATCTTCATCTAATTCGATTTTTCGAATCGGCGTGCCGGCCTCTAACCCGGCGCAAATCTTTTTCAATAAATCGCGTTTTTTTATTTCATCTTTATTGCCGCTTTTTGAGGCACTTTCCGCGTTTTTCAAAGCCTTGTCAGCCGAGCTCAAATCCGCCAAGATTAATTCCATATCAATCGTTTCGCGATCTTCATCCGGATTTATTTTATTATGAACATGCACAATATCGGAATTTTCAAAATCGCGCACCACTTCACAGATCGCATCGCACTCGCGGATATGCGACAAAAATTTATTGCCCAAGCCTTCGCCGGTCGAAGCGCCTTTAACTAGGCCGGCAATATCGACAAAATCAATAAACGTCGGAATGATTTTTTCCGGCTTGGATATTTCCGCCAATTTTAAAAGCCGCTCGTCAGGAACTTTGACGACACCGACGTTCGGATCGATAGTGCAGAAAGGATAATTTTCCGCCGCCACCTGTTTTTTGGTTAAAGTGTTGAACAGAGTTGATTTGCCGACATTAGGCAAACCGACGATGCCGATTGAAAGAGACATTTGTTTTTAGATTATTTGATAATGGTAATGTTATTTTAATTATACTTTTTTGTCAAATGAAAATGTAGAAAAATAATTGATAATATTTCATTTTACGCTTCATTATGATATAATATATAACTAAACTAGTTTGCTGATTTCTTATTCATCTGCAATTAAATTTATTTTATGCTCGACCAAAGCAAGATATTATTAGTCGAAGACGATCCGATGGTGGTTAAAATGTATAAAAATAAATTAACGCGGGAAGGCTTCAGTCTTGCCCTGGCTTTTAATGGCGAAGAAGGCTTGAAAGCGCTTAAAAAAGACCGCCCGGATATTATTTTGCTTGATATCATGATGCCGAAAATGAACGGCTTCGAGACTTTAAAAAATATTAAAGCCGACCCGGATTTTAAAAATATTCCGGTAGTTATTTTGACTAATCTTGGCGACAGGTCGGAAGATATTAAAAAAAGCAAAGAACTGGGAGCCGAAGATTACTGGGTGAAAGTTAACATGCCGTTAAAAGAGCTGGCCACGAGAATTAAAGATATTTTGGCTAAAAAATAAAGCTGCAATTTTTTAAAATTAACATAATAAAACAAAATTATGAATAGCAACAAAAAAATTATTTTTACGATTATCATTGCTCTTGTCCTGATAGTCGTCGGCGCTTCCGCTTTCATTTTTTTCGGCAAAGATTTTTCAAGCAAACATCCAACGCAAAAAGTTTACAAAGTCGGGATTCTTAACGGCTTTGATTACGTGGGCGGCAATACCGACGGTTTTATTGCCGGAATGACGGAACTTGGCTATATTCAAGGTAAAAATATTACTTATGATGTTCAAAAAACCAGTCCTGTCATAACAGAATATCAGGCCGCTCTAAAAAAGTTTGCCGATGAAAAGGTTGATCTTATGTTCACTTATCCCACCGAAGCTTCTTTGGAAGGAAAAAAAGTTGATCAGGAAACCGGCATACCGCTTGTTTTTTCCCATGCCAACTATGAAGGGATGAATTTGATCAACAGTATCAAGGAACCTGGAAATAATCTCACCGGCGTGCGCTATCCCGGCCCCGATGTTGCCTTGAAACGTTTGGAAGTGCTTTTGGAGATTTTGCCCAACGCCAAAACTATAGTAATACCTTATTTAAGAAGTTATCCAAACGTGCCGCCGCAGATGGCGATATTGCGCGAGTGGGCGCCTAAACTTAAAGTAAATTTGATTGAAGTTCCTGTTGCCAGTCCGGAGGAACTTCAGGATAAATTAAACTCTTTTCTTAAGGAAGGCAAAAAAATTGACGCAATCATGACGCTGGCCGAAGTTGTTAGCGCTACTCCGTCTTATGTTGATGTTTTTGGAAAATTCGCTGACGATCATAAAATTCCGACCGGCGGCGCGATACTCTTAAAAAAAGACGGCTTTAGTTATGAAACTATTTTTGGAGTTGATGCTGACTCTTTTTCCGAAGGAAAGCAAGCGGCAACACTGGCTGATAAAATATTAAAAGGAACGCCAGCCGGCACGATACCGGTGGAGTCTGCCGAGATGTTCATCACAATTAATTATAAAAAGGCTACAGAAATAGGAATTGCATTAAGTGAAGGTCTTTTAAGCACGGCCAATAAGATTATTCGCTAAATGAGATCAAAATAAATAGAAAAACATGCGCAAGGAGACTAAAAACAAAAAAATAGGCAGATTTAGAAGTTTGACAGTTACTTTGTCCACTATTTTTCTATTGCTTACTTTGGCGGTTCTGTTGATTGCCAGCGGGCTGGAAACTTATTTAAGTTTTAAAACTCAGCAAAAAGCGATTGCCAGCCAGGAATCTCTTATCGCGCGAGGGGCGGCCGATACGGTCAAGAGTTTTATTCAGGAGAAAGTTAGCTTATTGGAAACAGCGGCCAAATTGGGTTACGTAGGCAATTTATCTCAGATGGGAACAAGCTCTTTGTCTCAAATGAAGCCTTCAATGGAGAAATTATTAAGCCTTGAACCGGCTTTTCGCCAACTTGTTTTGTTGGATTCCCAACAGCAAGAATTGTTAAGAGTTTCCCGTGTCTCGAAAACAGAGTCGGACCAACTGATGCAATTCAATAAAGTCGAAGCGTTTTCTTTGTTGAATGAGAAGGAGATATATATTAGTCCTGTTTACATTCAGGGAGCATCAAATGAGCCGATGGTTTACATTGCCACTCCGGTAGAAAATGTTTTTGGCGATGTGGAAGGAGCGTTGGTTGCCGAAGTGAATTTAAAGTTCATGTGGGACTTGGTTAGCCAGTTGAAAATAGGAACGAAAGGCTTGGCTTATGTCGTCGATAATAAAGGGAATCTTATAGCTTTTGGTGATACCAGTCTTGTTCTAAAAGGAGAAAATTTAGTAACACTAGATAAAGTGTCTGATTTTATCAGAAGCAAGGGAGCGGCTGATCAAAATCCAGCAGCCTATCTTAGAGGTATCTCAGGGGCCAATGTTATCACTACTTATGCTCCGCTTAACATACCGAACTGGGCGGTGGTGGTTGAATTACCGGTTGTTGAAGTGTATGCGGAGGTAATTCGCCAGCTTGAATTTACTTTATTGACCATTATTTTGATTATCATTTTTGGCGCAGGGTTGGGTTTTTATCTTTCAAGAATAATTACCAGGCCGATAATTAATTTAAGAAATGCGGCGGAAAAAATAAGTAAAGGTGATTTGAATACCAGGGCGGAGGTTGGCTCGGAAGATGAAATAGGTGAATTGGCGGCGGACTTTAATAATATGGTGGGGGAAATACAGATAAAGAACCGAAAACTTTCCGAAGGTCTGGGCAGGTTACAATCCTTAGTGGAAAGCGTTAAACTTGGTGTTATCATGGTAGATCTTAGTTTGAACGTTATTTTAGCTAATTCAGCCGCTAACAAAATATTGGGCAAGCCGGATAATAAAAAAATTTCCTTTAAGGATTTTGCGGAAAAGACAAAGGGCAGTGTTAATATTTCTCAGGCTTTAAGTTATTACGTTCATACTGGTACACCCTTAAACGTCCAGGAAGTGTTGATTAAAGATAGGTATTTCCGTTTTTTTATGTCGCCGGTTCGTGATATTGTTGAAAAGACTTTTATCGGCGCCGTGGTTGTAATGGAGGATATTACCGAGCAGAAGAAATTGGACAAGATGAGAACGGAGATAATTTCCATAACTTCTCACCAGTTGCGCACGCCATCTACTATTATTAAAGGCAATTTGGAGATGGTTTTGGGCGGCGATTTTGGAAAAATCAATAAACAACAAAAAGAACTTCTTAATGATACCTACGCGGGCAATGAAAGAATGATCAGGCTAATCAATGATTTGATGGATGTTGCTAAAATAGACGAAGGAAAATTCAAACTTGTTACCGAACCGGCTCAGCTTGAAGACGTGGTGGCGGAAGTAATTAAAAATATCATGCCTTTGGCTAAAGAAAAAAAAGTCTCATTGTCCTACGATTATCCCGCCAGTCCGCTGCCGCCGGTAAAAATTAATCGCCAGAAGGTGGTGCAGGTCATTCAAAATATTATTGATAACGCTATTAATTACAGCAGTTTTGATAACAAAGGCAAGGTTTCGGTGGAAATTCAAGAAGTATCAAACTCTTTAGAATTTATCGTTAAGGATAATGGTATTGGAATCCCTAAGGATGAACAGGACAAAATGTTTGAAAGATTTTCCCGCGGCTCCAATACTGCTAAATTAGATCCGGGAAAAGGAAGCGGCCTCGGTCTCTATATCGCTAAGGCGGTTGTAGAACAAGGGGGAGGAAGAATTTGGTTTGAATCGGAAGAAAACAAGGGAACAACTTTTCATGTCACTTTCCCTTATAGTTGAAAATTATTTTAATCAATAATTAATGATAAAAAATATGACGATGCCTGCTAAAAAAATTCTCATTGTCGAGGATGAACGTTTAATAATCAAGCCTTTAGCTATGAAATTGGAACTTGCCGGTTTTGAAGTTAAAAGCGTTTTTAACGGAGTTGAGGCTTTATCGGTTTTGGAAAGCGAAAAATTCGACCTTATCTTGTTGGATTTAATGATGCCGTTGTTGGATGGTTTTGGCGTTCTCGCCGAGCTTAAAAAGAGGGGAGATATGACGCCGGTCATTGTCGCTACCAACTTAAATCAAGAAAAAGATATTTCCCGAGTCTTGGAGTTAGGGGTTACAAATTATTATGTCAAGTCAGATACTACTTTGGATGAAATAGTTGAAAATGTAAAAAAAGTGTTACGCATGGTTTAGTTATTAACTTTATCACGAGCTGGCTTAAAGTTCGTGAAATAATTTAAATTTATTAAATTTTCTATGGACGAAATATCACAGGACATTCTGGAATTAGCCAGAACAAAAATGCGCGAAGCCGGCGAATATAATCGCGAGGCTTGGCGCGAATTCATTGAAGAAAGCATTGATTATTATTTGGAAAAAGGACGTTTGTCAGAGGAAGACGACTTGGATGAGATTAAAGAAGAGCTTGTCGGAATGTTTGAAGAAATCGAAAGCGAAGAGGTTGAGGAGCGTGAATTAAGCGACGAAGAAGAAGTTGATCGGGAGGAAAAATCCGAAGAGCTTGAGGAGCTGGAGAAAGAAGAAGATGTGATGTAAAGATTTTAGCAATTAAAAAATCGTTCTGGCGGTCAGAGCGATTTTTTGTAACTGGTCATTAACTAATTTTATAGTTATTAAACGGTGGACAAAAAATTGGTTAAATTTTTTGGCAAATCAACCGAAAAAGTTTGTTTTTTTCCGGACAAGTCGGTGAATGATAGTTTGCTTGCCACCAAAAATATTCGGCCAAGATTGATCTTGCGGTTTTGTTCGCGGGTCTTGCGGGTGCTGTAAAGATTGTCGCCGACCAAGGGGTGGCCGTAGGCGAAAAGGTGGACGCGGATTTGATGCTTGCGCCCGCTTTTTATTTTTACTTCCAATAAAGTGTAGTTGGGGAATCTTTTTAAAACTTTGAATTCAGTGAAAGCCTCGCGCAATTCCAAAAAATCTTCTTTAAAATTATAGCCGGTTGGCACGGCCGCCTGCCGGTGTCCGCCCGCGGAGCGCTTTAAGGAAAAATTTATTTTATCTTCTTCTTTGGCAATATCACCATAAACCAAGGCGGTATAAATTTTTTCCACTTCTCTTTTTTGAAATTGTTTTTTTAAATTAGCAAAAGCTTCGTTAGTTTTGGCGATCACTAAAAGGCCGCTAACGTCTTTATCTAAGCGATGCATGATGCCGGGGCGGGTTTTATCTTCCCCGACTTTTTTCAATTTCGGATATTTCTTCAAAAGCCAATCGGCCAAAGTCGGCTGTTTGATATGCGGTGCGCCATGAACGATCAACCCGGCCGGTTTATTCACCACCAAAAATTCATCATTTTCAAAAACCACCTCAATATTAACATCGCTCTCTTTTGTTTTTTTATTTTTTACCCCTCCTTTTTTAATTACTACTTCTTCACCTTCCTTTAATGCCAAATGCTTGCTCTTTATTTTTCCGGAAACCAAAACCTCCCCCGCTTTGATCATCTTCTGGATCTCGGCGCGAGATTTATTCTTCATTTTTGCAGCCAAAAACAGATCTAATCTTTTGCCGCTATCAGCTTGTTTTATGGTATATTTCATTTCAAGCTAATTTTTACTAGCTCTTCTTTTATTTTATTATCAGAAACCTTAAATCCTGGCAAATAATCTACTTCTTCGGAATAGTCTAAATCCTTAAAATAAGATAGTTGGACACGGAATATTTTTTCGTTGAAAGTGTCACCGAAAATTTTTTCCGCCCTCTTGATGATATCATTTAAGCTGATTTTATTTTTTATGATAAAATACAAATCAACATAATCCTTCCATTTAGAGCGGCGGCCTAGGGCGTACGCCTTTAATGCGGCCAAAGTTGGCAAATCCGGCAACTTTATAAATCCTTCTAAATTTTCCTTAAACTCAATCTTGAAAGGATAATGCAGAAAAGTCAGCTTTATGCCGTCAACCAAAACGGTATATTCGCCGTCATGGTCAACTAAAACTTTTTGAATCTTTTTCTTTTTTAAAATTTTTCTCTGTATTGCCGTATTATCGAATTCTTTGATTGAAAACAGGTCAAAATCAATAGAATGGCGATGCCCTAAATGCAAAGCCACGGCCGTGCCTCCAGCCAAGCCGAAATCTTTGGAAAAATTTTTCAAAAACGGTAAAAATATCTGTTGTCCGCGGCTCAAAATATTTTTATGCATAACAGTTAAAATACAAAGAAAAATAATTTTTTATCTCCGGCCGGTAATTACAACGCTTCTTCTTGATCTGGCGGCGGAAAATAGCGGCGGCCTTCTTTAAACCAATTATTTTTAACAATAGCTTAACGTCCTTAAAATCACCGAAATTCAAAACTTGCTCCACTGCAGTTTCCAGAGAAACATTTTCCTTATTCTTAATATACCAGAATAAATAAGGCCGATTTTTAATAAAATTTTTCAAGCTCATACTTATATTTTAACACATATTTCAATAAAAAACAAGGCTGAAATAAATGCCCTGTTCACCAAAAACTAATCAACAGTTTCGCGGTTCAAGAGCCTTAAAACATCTTTTTTGGTCAAACCTTTTTCTAAATAAAGAATAAGAAAATATATAACGGAAGCCAAGATCAGAGTTAAGATTAGACCGTAAATTTTATTATAAAATCCTTCTGGGACAAAATATATCAAAGCACCCATAAGCAGGGAGGCGATGATTGATTTAAAAAATATTTTTAGTTTCGGGGTAAAATCCGCTAAGCGCCAGGCGTAGAAGATCATGAAAATTGTGATAAGCGCTTCACTATAAACTGTCACGGCCGCGGCGCCGAAATAAGAAAATTTGGGAATGAAAATTAAATAGCCAACAACCGAAGTGATGGCGGTAAAAAAATAAGCCCAAATTATTTTTCTTTGCGCTCCAGCGGCCACGATCACATGCGAAAGATAAGCGCTGATAAAAACAAATCCGGCGGCCACGATCAAAATCCGCAAAATCGTTCCGGCTGCGGCAAAATCTTGACCAGCCACTAAAATGATTACTGGCTTGGCCAAAAATTGCGTGCCGATAACCAAGGGTACGGCCAGCATCGCCATCAGATCAAAAGATTTCTGGGCCACGGATTTAAAATGAACCTTATCTTTTTTCGCCCAGTCAAAAGTCAAAATCGGCAAAACCACGCCGGCAAACATGAATGGTATCATGGTCAAGATCTCGATCACTTTGTAAGCCGCGCCATAAAGCCCGACATCGGTTTGACTCTTGATCAGCGATAAAATCAAAGTGTCAGTTTTTAAGTAAAGTAAGTTGAAAATAATAGTTAAAGCAAGCGGCCAGGATTTTTTGGCGATCTCGCGCCACAGAGAAAAATCCAATTCTAATTTCCAAGATACGTATTTTAAGGAAAAGAAAAAAAGTAAAATAAAATTAACCGCACTGCCCAAAACAATCGCCCACATTATTCCTAAAAGTCCGAAATCGGCGCGGACGGCGATAATTGTGCCAACGAACAAGATGATACGGCCGACGGTTTCGGCGATTGAAACCTTGTCCATCCGCAAATTTTTCTGAAAAAGTCCGACTAAAATCTGATTCAAAGCGATGAACAAAAAAGAAAAAAGCGTGATGGCTACGCCGGTCTTGATCGCCTCGCTATAGGGAAAAAAAATTACGGTAAGCGGCGCTAGTCCCAAAAAGATCGCGGCAGAAAAAAGCCGCAAACTGAATAGATTATTAAGAATTTTATGTTCATTGACTCCGGCCGGGCTGATCATTTGTACAGTGACCAAGGTTAAGCCCAAGTCAGCCATTATCCCAAAAAAAGATAGAAAAGTGATGATAGTCGTGTATTCGCCAAAACCAGCCGGCCCAAGATAGCGAGTCATTATTGCCACAACCAGAAGACCAATGATTGTGGTGATAATTTTACTGACAATTTGGACGATTGTATTGTAAGCGATTTTAGTAGCAAGATGCATGATGATTAGTATTTAGTATAAAGTATTTTGTATTTAGTATTTTTCTTAAACCTTGTTATTGAAAAATTCGATTATTTTAGCTATAATTAAAATAGCTTATATTATTATATCATAATAATCAATTTATGAAGAAAATCTTATTTTTAACTATTTTACCTGTTTTTTTCTTGCAATTTATGGTTTTTTCTGCGGTAATTACGCCAGCGCAAGCGGCCGACCCGCTCGACATCAGTAATCAACAAGGTTTTGAAAGCGGCGGGCCGATTCAAACTGCTTTTGGGGAATCTGACCAACCAGCCGATCCGCGCGATATTATTGTTAATATTATAAAAATAGTACTGGAATTTTTGGGAATAATTTTTGTCGTTCTGCTTATTTTTGGCGGATTTAAATATATGACTGCGGCTGGCAACGAAAGTCAAGTGGATGAAGCCAAAAAATTGATCGTCCAGGCAGTTATCGGTTTAGCCATTATTTTATCAGCTTATGCTATTACTGTTTTTGTCAGCCGCTCTTTAATTAATGCCGTTGCCGGCACTTCGTCATTTTTCCCGCAGTAAATATGATAGCAAAAACTTTGAAATTTCTTAAAAAAATTTTTATCATTCTTGTGGTGATAATTTTTATCGCGGTTATTTTATCGCAGGGAAAAGTTTACAAGAAAACAGAACTCTCTTATGGTGTTACTTTTGCCAAGTCTTACGCCGAATTTTTGGGTTTGGACTGGCAAAAAACTTATATCGCAATTCTTGATGATCTGGGCGCGAGAAAATTTAGAATTCCCGCTTTTTGGGATGAAATTCAATCAGGCGGGAAAGATAGTTATAATTATTCGGATTTGGACTGGCAAATCGATGAGGCTGGCAAAAGAAACGCGGAAATAATTTTAGCTGTCGGCTATCGCTTGCCGCGCTGGCCGGAGTGCCACCTTCCTAATTGGGCGAAAGATTTATCCGTCGAGCAAAAACAGCAGGCCACTCTTGATTATTTAAAACAAACCGTAGAAAGATATAAAGATAAAAAACAGATTATCGCCTGGCAGGTGGAGAACGAACCGTTCTTAACTTTTTTTGGCGAGTGTCCGCCGTTTGATCCGGCTTTTTTGGACAAAGAAATCGCGCTGGTTAAAAGTTTGGATTCCTTGCCTACCGGACAGGCAGGACGGCCGGTCGTTGTTACCGATTCTGGTGAACTTTCCATTTGGGTTCCGGCCGCCAAGCGCGCTGATATTTTTGGCACCAGCGTTTATTTGAACACTTACTCGGAAAGAACTAAGAGTTTTGTTCACTATCCGATCCTGCCTGGCTTCTTCCAGTTCAAAAAAAATATTGTTTCGCTTTTTGCCCACCCCAAAGATTGGGTTGTAATTGAGATGCAGGGAGAACCTTGGGGGCCGGCTGCAGTCACAAAATTAAGTAGCAAAGAAATAGAACAAACCATGACCTTGGATAAATTCAAATATATAATAAATTTTGGCCAAAAAGCCGGATTTAAGGATTTTTATCTCTGGGGAGTTGAGTGGTGGGCATACGAGAAACAGTTTAAGAATGATTCAGCGTATTGGGATTATGCAAAGAAATTGTTTAAATAATTTTTCAAATTTTTTAAAATTTAATCATTAAAAAATTATTTCAAAATTGAAAATTCAAAATTGTAGATATGACAGCTAAAACAGAAAAACAATACACCGTCGGCATCGATATCGGCGGCACTAATATTAAGTCCGTGCTTTTTAATGGCAATAAAGTTGTGATGGATTATTCTTTGGGCACGCCAAAAGATTCGCTGGAGCATTTGATCATCATGATTTTGGCCTTGATTGAACCGCTCACTAAAAAAGCCGAAGAAGACAAGGTGAAAATCAAAGGTGTGGGCTTAGGTGTTCCCGGCATTGTCGATCCTTTTGGCGCCAAAGTCGTCGATGCTCCTAATTTGCCCATGCTAAACGGCGTCAAGCTGGCGGAAATTTTGGAGCAAAGAATTAATCTGCCCGTTAAGATGGATAATGACACGGAATGTTTTTTGCGCGCTGAAGCTACAATTGGCTCGGCCGCCAAATTTAAAAATATTTACGGCATCACCGTCGGTACCGGCATTGGCGGCGCTTGGTGGGTTAACGGCAATATTTATTACGGTGCCCACGGTTTTTCCGAACCTGGCCGGATGCTTATCGATTTTCACGAACAAACAACTCTGGAAACTGCCTATCAGAAACTGACGCAAAGCAATCCGATGAATTTGGCCCAGGAAAATTACCGCGGCGATGATTTGGCCAGGCACGCTTTTGATGAAGTCGGTCGCTTTTTGGGGTTTGCCTGCGCTAATATCATTAATTTGCTTGATCCGGAAGCAATAGTTTTCGGCGGCGGCGTTATGGAATCATCTGACTTATTTCTTTCTGAACTGAAAAAAACTATCGACGAAAAAGTTGTCAAAACGCAAGGCAAGACCAAAATTTTAAAAAGCAGATTGGGCTTGGAAGCGGGAGCTATTGGAGCGGCCTTGCTAATTTAAAATTAACCTGCCTGCCGGCAGGAATCTTAAAATTAAAAATTTTTCATTTTGAGATTTGCATTTTGCATTAAAAAATGCCTGGTTTTCGCCAAGCATTTTTTATTTGAACAAAATTATTATTTCAGCAAGTCTAAAATCATTTCCTTCGCCTGCGGGCCGGAGATCATTTTTTCCAATTTACCGTCTTTGAACAAGGCAAAGCTGGGCAAAGAAAGAATCTCGAATTTTTCCGTCGCAACTGGAACATCTTCTGCATTGGCTTTGGCAAAAATAACTTTGTCGCCGGTTTCCGCGGCAACCTCTTCAAAAATCGGCGCCATCATCTTGCAAACCCCGCACCAGGTGGCGTAAAAATCGACGGCTACTGGTTTTGTTTTTGAAGCTTCGATAACTTCTTTATCGAAATTAGTGTCGTTGAGTTCTAACATTTTATTTTGCATGTAGCACACAACAAGTAGCATGTCGGTTTTAAAAACCATGTTACATGTTACCTGCTGCTTGCTACTTTTTTATCACTTTATCAATTATCCCATACTTTCTCGCTTCTTCGGCTGACATAAAATTATCGCGATCAGTATCCTTCTCGATGGTCTTAATATCTTGCCCGGTATGCGCGGCTAAAACGCCGTTCAGCTTGTCTTTTATTTTTAAAATCTGTTCTGACCGGATTTTTATATCCGAAGCCTGGCCTTCAAAACCGCCCATCGGCTGGTGGATCATGATCTCGCTGTTCGGCAAAGCGAATCTTTTGCCTTTGGCGCCGGCGGCCAAAAGCACTGCCGCCATCGAAGCGGCCATGCCGACGCAAATCGTTGATACCGGACTTTTGATATATTGCATCGTGTCATAAATCGCAAAACCGGAAGTGACCGAACCACCCGGAGAATTGATATAGAATTTAATATCCTTGTCGCTTCCCTCGGCGTCCAAAAACAAAAGTTGGGCGATAACGATATTGGCGACATGATCGTCGATCGGCTCACCCAAAAAGATTATCCGGTCTTTGAGCAAACGCGAATAAATATCATAAGCGCGCTCATATTGGCCTGTCTTTTCGATTACTGTTGGTATTAAAGGCATAAAATTGGTCAATTAGTTGATTAGTGAATTAGTTTTCGTAATATGGATTATATAGAAAATTGAGGAAAAAGTCAAAAAAATTGGCACAAAATTTTAATAAATTTTCCCCTTGATTTTCCGTAAAAATTGGACTAAACTTATCTTATATGAAAACTTCCAACAAAAAGACTATATTTTCCGGCATTCAGCCTTCGGGTAATCTGCATTTGGGCAATTATCTGGGCGCCATCAAACAATGGGTGGAAATGCAAAATGATTATCAGTGCATTTTTTGCGTGGTTGATTATCACGCCATAACCGTGCCGCAAGATCCGAAAATTTTACAGGAAAAAATAATCGAGGTGGCGAAAATTTATTTAGCTTCCGGCATTGATCCGAAAAAATCTATCATCTTCCAGCAATCAGATATCAAAGAACATACCGAACTGGCTTGGATTTTGAATTGCACCAGTGCCCGCATGTCTGATTTGGGAAACATGACGCAATATAAAGATAAAGCCGCCAAACAGGAAAATCCCGGCGTTGGCCTTTTTGATTATCCGGTTTTGATGGCCGCTGATATTTTATTATACGACACTGACTTAGTGCCGATCGGCGAGGACCAAATTCAACATGTGGAATTGACTCGCGACTTGGCCAAACGTTTTAATAATGCTTACGGCGAAACTTTTAAAATTCCCGAATACAAAGTCCGCCGCGAGGGCGCCCGCATCATGGGGCTTGATGACCCGACCAAAAAAATGTCGAAGTCTGCCTCAAGCGAAAATAATTATATCGCCCTGACCGACGATCCGGACAAAGCCGCGAAAAAAATCATGCGCGCCGCCACTGATTCCGGTTCGGAAATAAAATTAGACTGGGAAAATAAGCCGGGCATCTCCAACCTACTTACTATTTACTCTTTGTTAACCGACCGCAAAATTTCCGAAATTGAAGCTGAATTTGCCAACAAGGGCTATGGAGAATTTAAAGGAAAATTAGCTGAAATAGTTAAAAACTTCTTGCTTAATTTTCAGAAAAAGTATTATAATATTGATAACAAAAAAGTTTGCAAAATTCTCGAAAAAGGAGCGGGGAAATTGCAAAAAATTGCCTTGAATAAAATTGAGTCAGTTAGAAAAAAAATTGGCGTTCTTTAAAAGGAGGTTTATTTTGAATAATCTAATAAAGATTATTTGCCTTCCGAGTGAATATGAAAGGTTCAAAAATGGTTTAAGAACGGATAACGATAAATTGCGCCAAGCAAAAAATACTTTTGAAAAAATTCAAGCTTGGAATCAGGCAAGATATCGTATCCGGTCAATGGTTCAAGCAATAGAAATTTTTTCGTGGACTAATTATTTATTCACCAAACAAGAGCTAGAAAGAGAAAAGATTTTTAGAGAACCGACTTGCGACGATTTAGGCATTCATTACACTAAAAAAGACGGAGGCAATCTTTCTGGACGCGAACTGTTTGAAAAAAAATGGCCTTTTATCTGGTGGGAAATAATCAGCATGAAAAATCATTTTTACGCCGGAATTACTTTCGGACATAAGCCGGATCTCTTAGAATGTTACGAACAATATGTTTTTTACGGCGGGTTGATTAGCTTTTGGGATCGTCACAGGCTAAACGAGAAAAAAGATCTTATCGCTCGAGAAGAAAAAAAAGTACAAAGTCTTATTGCCGCTTAAACCGGTAATAAAAGCCCTTCGAAAATGTTTTCGAAGGGCTTTTTTTGCAACAAAAAACAGCCTGTTGAAGGCCGTTTTTGTTATAAATAATCTATTTTTTTGCAGCTAGCAGGCGTCAATTCTCCTTCTACTGGTTTCCCTTGCGGGACCTTGAAGAAAGCCGACTAAACTATAAATCGCTCACCGATTTATATTCATCTCCCTAGAAAGGAGGTGATCCATCCACAGCTTCCGCTACGGATGCCTTGTTACGACTTCGCCCCTGTCACCAGTCTTACCTTAACTCCTGCAAATGCAGAAGCTTTGGGTATTACCAGCTCCCTTGGCGTGACGGGCGATTATCTTCTTATGAACATAAGAATTGATGTTCCCACTCAGCGAGCGGATTTCCCGCACTGAGCGAGCTCTAATGCATTTTTTGCTTCAAATTGAACAATCTTTTAAGTCCGGCTTCGCTTAAATGTTCTTCCGAATTAATGGCCGCCATTATTTGGCAAAAAATTTTAAAATCTTTTGCTTTTGTTTTCAATCTGACCGGATTTTTCTCAAAGAAAGGAATAATGATTTTATTCAAATCCTCTCTTCTCGTCACCTCGTAGCGAAAACAATTTTGATGGTTTGGCCGTTTATCCTTCTGAAAATAAACATTACCGCACTTAAAATATTCTTTCAATTCGCGGAGAATGTCTTTATCATCCTCCACCAGTTTAATATAGAATCTTGGTTCGATGCGCGTTCTTCTGACGCGTTCGCGAGAATTTTTGACGTCATTTACATAAACGGTAAAACTTCCTTCGCCATCGATTAAACCAACTATATAATTGGCATTTAGCATAACATTAGAGAGGTTCCTTCTTCCGCCCGATAACGGACGAAATACTACGAACCAGCTGACTTCTGACGCGGCGTTAGTTCAATTATACCATATTAGTATCACCGTGTCAGATCTCCCGAGGTTAGTTAATTCACTTTTCCCAACATCCTGAATTAGACCTCTATATTAGACTTCCCAATGCTCACCACCCGGTCCATTGGTCGTCTGTCTATTTTCGAGATTGTCAATCTCATTTCATTCAGGCTGATGTTTGCTTCCGGATCCTTCTGCCAGTTTCCTCGCGGACACTGACTATCCTTCGGCTACGCTCCTTTTACGGAAAAAGGAGGAACGGATTTTAACCGTTTAGTTAATTAACCTGCTCGGCGCAGATTTTGTGAGTACAAGACCCGAGAACGTATTCACCGTGCCGTAGCTGATGCACGATTACTAGCGATTCCGGCTTCATGAGGGCGAATTGCAGCCCTCAATCCGAATTGGGGGGAATTTTCTGGGATTTGCTCCGCCTTACGGCTTGGCGTCCCTTTGTATTCCCCATTGTAGCATGTGTGTGGCCCAAGGTGTAAGAACCATGCTGACTTGACGTCATCCCCACCTTCCTCCCATTTAAAACGGGCAGTCTCCTATGACATGTAAAACATAGGATAGGGGTTGCGCTCGTTGTCCGACTTAACGGTACATCTCACGACACGAGCTGACGACAGCCATGCAGCGTCTGTCTAGCACCCTCGAAGGCGGGCCTGTTTCCAGGCCTTGCAGCTAGATGTCAAACCTTGGTGAGGTTCCTCGCTTATTGTCGAATTAAACCACATGCTCCACCGCTTGTGCGGGTCCCCGTCTATTCCTTTGAGTTTTAAACTTGCGTTCGTACTACCCAGGCGGAATGCTTAACGTGTTAACTTAAAAGTGCAGCACTGGAGGGGTCGAAACCTCCAATACTCAGCATTCAACGTTTAAGGCGTGGACTACTAGGGTATCTAATCCTATTCGCTACCCACGCTTTAGTACC
>JGI20214J51650_10000604_pt1 | contig 22453 bp, 22 predicted proteins | sample WetSurMetagenome_FD_51650 | JGI IMG/M metagenome (IMG submission 51650) | reverse complement strand
GTCATCCGCAGAAGTACCACAAAATTGGGGCACATATCCCTCGAGGCACCCTCCTTGTCGGGCCGCCCGGTACCGGAAAGACCCTATTGGCCAGAGCCGTGGCAGGCGAGGCTGAAGTTCNCTTTTTCAATATCAGCGGTTCAGAGTTTGTTGAGATGTTCGTAGGTGTTGGGGCAAGTCGTGTTCGTGATCTTTTTGAGCAGGCCAAGGCTGCTTCACCTTCCATCGTCTTTGTTGACGAACTGGACGCGGTGGGGCGTCGACGCGGTGCCGGCCTTGGCGCGGTGAACGATGAAAGGGAACAGACGCTGAATCAGCTTCTGGTTGCGATGGATGGCTTTGACGAGCGTCAGGAAGTCCTCGTGCTGGCAGCCACCAATCGACCGGACGTCCTTGATCCCGCGCTCTTACGCCCGGGCCGCTTCGACCGACAGGTTACGGTACCGCTTCCCGACCGTGAGGGCCGCGGGGGGATTCTTCGTATCCACTCAGCAAAACTGCCGCTGGCATCTGATGTAGACCTGGAACTTTTATCCCGTAAGACTGTGGGCATGAGCGGCGCCGACCTTGCAAACATCTGTAATGAAGCGGCGCTCTTCACCGCCCGGCATGACCATGAAGAGGTCAGCATGGCGGATTTTGAGGAAGCCATCGATAAGGTCGTGCTTGGCGGAGAGCGTCCCTCCCTCACTGATCCCCATGGGAGAAAAGTGGTGGCCTATCACGAGAGCGGTCATGCAGTGGTCGCCTGGCTAACGCCGGCAGCCGATCCTGTTCATAAGGTTACCATCATCCCTCACGGTCGTGCACTCGGAATTACCGAACAAATACCGGGTGAGGACCAATACAATTATAGCCGGACGTACCTGCTTGCACGTATCGATGTCATGCTCGGTGGGCGAATTTCGGAACAAATCGCCTTTGGAGATATTACCACGGGGGCGGAAAGCGATCTCCTACAGGCCACCCGCCTTGCCCGGCGCATGATGACACGCTGGGGAATGGGAAGTCTCGGGCCGCTGGCATTTGAAGCCGACGAGCAGCAACCATTCCTGGGATACGAACTCTCGCGGGGCAAAGATTATAGCGAATCTACCGCAGCCCGCATAGATGAGGATATGCACAAGTTACTGGAAGAGCGCTCAGAAGGTGTTGCCGGCCTTCTGTCCGGTGCGAAAGAGAAGTTGGACCAACTGGCGGAAATCTTGCTTCGTGAGGAGACCATAGACGAGCGGGTCTTGGAAGAAGTCCTCGGGGTTCGCGCCAAATGATCGAAGAGGTCGAATCCTTAGAACTAAGACCCGGTTCAAAGGCATGAGCGGAGGCATGAGCGGAGGCATGGGTCAGGGAATGGGCGCGGAATGGGTCAAAATCAGGGCACAGGAACAAATCAGTAGGAGATGGAATCAGATGGAGGGTGTATATTAGCAAATCACCCTCCACCTCAAAACCTTCCCATCACTTCAGCCATTTTCATTTTGTCATCTCCTGAAAGCTCTCATTTGTTAGCGGATGAGTTTCGAGACCATGGGGGTAAGAGGATCTTGTCGGTGCCGTAGACATCTCGAACGCCATGGGGCGGTGCTCGATTGACATCGCAACAGCCGCGACCATGAGCCTCCGTTCGCGAGTGTCCGGCTTTTGGTAATGCACTGATAGTCACTACCGGGATTCTGGAGTTATTGATTCAGGTCGAATTGCCCTTAGTTGTTCTCCCGCTTCTTCCAAACAGATCGATGCCCTGCGCCATATTATGGAAAGCAATGGATCGATCAAAATGTCGTTATTGCTACTCATTAACGCTCCACCGGAGCGGTAATCTTTAAGTGCTTCAGGGTATTGTCTTTGGATGAATAGCCATAATGCCATTCCTTCCTCATCATCTTTACATAGGAAATCACGTATGGAATTCAGCCCGTATTTATAGTCCCATACCACCTGAGCATCGATATAATACCCAATTATCAATTCAATATCCTTCGTTAGCTGAGGATTTCTTTTTGCCTCTTCACTCTCCAGAAAACTATCTGCTTCATAGGTGACGGTTTCCAACTCATGGAAATAATCCTCATAGGAGATGCCCAAGTCGCATTTCATCTGAAATTGGGTCATCATTCGAATAACATCCCCAGCAGATTGTGCCTGAACGCTATTTGAAACAAGGATTGTAATAAGCAATAGAACGTGCAAAATTAATACGTTGGCTCCTGTACGCACCATCACGTATTCTCCAAACAGCCACAAACTAAAACCGATCTCTTGATTCTGGCTCAAGAGCGGGCTTGTATAAGTTAACCTCCTGCAAATCCAAAGAAGCCTTCTGAGTACCCCTCTGGCCTCCAACGGCGTCAATGAATCTTTCGTTAACGCACTCACTTCCAGGCACTGAACTTTCATCCAGCAGCGTCCGGCGAAAGGGCAACTCCAGGATTTTCCAAGAGTTCAGATGATCTTCGCCAAACATGGACCCCCTAGCGTCAAGCCACATCAATGCTCTTCACGCAAATCTAAGCAATGTGCCCTACCAGGGCAAGATGAGAGCCCAAACAAAGGCGGATGTTGAAAACAAAAGCATAGGCTATGAGCTATGAGATCTTAGCCTCGAGTGCGAACTGCGTCACCAGGAGAAACCCCTGCGGCGCCAAGGACCGGCACGAGAATCACAAAAGGTCTCCAAGGTCCAGGGGGACCATGGACGTTCGCCTCATAGACCAAGGAGAGTTTTCCCAGGAAGAGCAGGTTATGGAAGAAGGCTATCAGAGCCCGAAAAACCACTGCCCCGAATCCGCCGATAATCCCGACCAATACCTCAAGAAGCGTCAGTAGAAAAGCATTTAGGGGAGGGTGTTTTGCCTGTTTATTCTCCATACTGGTGTCCTGTTGCGCTCTGATCGCCTTTTTCTCTTACGTTAGATAAGTATTGCGGTTGAGCGTGTAAAGATTTGCCCGGAAATGGAACATTGGCCATGGAGGTGTTATAACCCGCTCTGAGATTATCCGATAAACCCGTGAGATCTGCAAAGGGTGCTCGTCCTGGCCCAGGATTTCGAGCAAGCAGGAGGAACATATGAACTTTACAGGCAAGGAAGCACTGATCGTTGGCGGCGGGAGCGGGATGGGGCTGGCGACTGCCAAATTACTGGTTGATGCAAGCGTGAATGTGACATTGGTCGGGCGCAGTCCAGATAAATTGGAACATGCGCGTGAGACATGTGGGGATCCCAGCAGGGTACGCACATTTCAGAGTGATCTTACAAGAAGAGAGGATCTCGAAAAATTGATACGCTATGTGCATATGCAAATGAAGGAGTTGAAATACCTGGTAAATGCGGCTGGCGTGTTTTCGCCCAAACCCTTCCTGGAGCATATCAATGATGATTATGACGCCTATATGCAGTTGAATCGGGCCACGTTCTTCCTGACTCAACAAGTAGTGAGAAACATGGTCGCAAACGGGGGTGGAGCCGTTGTGAACATCGGTTCGATGTGGGCGCATCAGGCCATCAAAGCCACACCCTCTTCGGCGTATTCCATGGCTAAAGCGGGTCTTCACTCCCTGACCCAACATTTGGCAATGGAGCTGGCAGACAAGAATATCCGTGTCAATGCTGTGGCACCCGCTGTGGTTGAGACTCCAATATACGCCGCATTCATAGAGCCCGAGGAGGTTCATGATGTCCTGCAGAGCTTTAACAGTTTTCACCCGATTGGACGGATTGGCACTCCCAAGGATGTGGCCTCGATCATTGTGTTCCTGCTCTCCGACGATGCTGCCTGGGTAACTGGTGCAATCTGGAACGTTGATGGCGGAGTCATGGCAGGCCGCAACCAGTAATAGCCAGCGGGTTGTTGCCAAGCTCAAAGGGAATGAGGAGGATCATTGGACCGCTTATTATGAAGCCCCTTCCTGATGTTCAAGACCAATGGCCGTGGCTGCCCAGTATTCCTTGACGGGCAGCAGTCGCCACTTGTCTGGCCCTTGCAGCTCGAGCACGCGATTGTGATAGCCCAGGATACTTCTTCGATGGCCGACGCTGATATAGTGAATGTTCAGCTCCTTTAATTTTCCATAAAGGTTGGCTTCATTTTCGATATCCAGGGCGCTTGTAGCTTCGTCCAAAACGGCAAACCCGGGCTGGTTGATTAACAGGCGGGCAAACGCCAGTCTCTGCTGTTCGCCCAAAGACAGGACGTTGTCCCAGTCCAGTTCAACATCAAGTCCTCCCACTCGCTCTGGAAGGTCTTCGAGTTTCACCGTTTTGAGCACACCTCTTGTTTGCTCTTCCGAAATTTCTCTCTCTAGCTGGGGATAGCGCAACTGGTCCCTCAATGACCCAAGGAGCATATAAGGCTTTTGGGGTAGAAAAAATATTTCCGCCAGCGGCGGTCGCTTTACGATCCCTTCACCCTGCGTCCACAAACCCGCAATAGCTCTGAGGAGTGAGCTTTTGCCCACGCCGCTTTGACCAACGACAACAAGATTGTCTTTTCTTTCCAGATCCACTGTCAAATCCTGAATCAGGGTGCGCATCCTGTTTGGCGTAAGGAGGGTGATATGATTCAGGGCAAACCGGTCTGCTTGCTCGGATTTGATGCCTGGAGCAGGAGCCTGCTCCGGTTTTAGGACATCGGCAAAGGTGGATAGACGTTCAACGCCGGCGGCAAAGTTCGTGATTTGCTCGATTTGAGAAACAATGAGCGACAGGGCAGTATAAACTTGAGTGAAAGCGAAGTTGGCCTGCACCATGTCCCCGTATTCAATCTTGCCGCCGAAATATTGTGGGAACAGGACGAGGAAGGGCAAGACGACAGGGAGGTAGCTGTATGTCGTTGTGAAAAAGGAAAGGTTACGCTGCCAGCCGATGAGCAGGCCGAAGTTTCTCAATACGTCACGGAAGCGGCTCGCGATATGGGCATTCTCCGACTTCTCTCCCTGGTAAAAGGCAATTGATTCGGTATTATCCCGCACATGCACTAAAGAGTAACGGAAATCCGCCTCATACCGGAGTTGATTGAAATTCAGGGGGACAAGGCGCCGCCCGATCAAAACGGTAAGCACCGTGCCCACCAAAGAGTAGCAGAGCACCACGCTGACAAGGAGAACAGACTTGGACCAGAGAATCCCCGTAAAGGAGACCAAGTCCATAAGGGAACCGAGAATAATGAGAAGAAACGTCAGGGACGTTCGGGTGAACGTACGAATGTCTTCCATGATACGTTGATCGGGGTTGTCGATCTGCGAGCTTGCTTCGATCTCGTAGTAGTTGCGCCGCTTAAAATAATTGTTCAGGAACTCTCCGGTCATCCATTCGCGCCACCGCATACCCAGGTAATTCTGGACGTAACTGTAAAAGGCAACAATTGGGATTCCCACGAGAAAACCGCAAAAATACACAGCCACAAACAGGTACGCCATGTCCTGGTCTTTTTTCACCAGGGCATTGGTGAAGTAGTTGCCGATATAGCTAAAGGCCACATTGATCCCGGTTACCGCAAAGGACAACAGGAGAACAATGGCAAGCAGCGACCAGGCCCTCTGGCGTGTCCTCAGGTGATGCCCGACCATGACAAAGGCGACGGCGGGAACGATCAGAGTAGCCGCGAAAATCAACCACTTCCTGGAATGGAAGATGTGCGTAATCGCAGATAAAAGTCCCGAAGCTATTTCCGCGGTGAGGGAAGGAGCGAAATGGTTCCCCGCCAAGGTAATTCCGGCAACAATCATGAAGAGTGCGCCGAAAAGAAAGACGAGCAGCAGGATCATGAGTAGAAATGTCACCAGCCCGCCCCCGCGAACATTAGGGAAAAAGAAAGGCTGAGCGATCGTTGCAAAGCGCATCCAGAGGGAACGTTTAGTCTGGCTCATCGGCGACATTTCCTTTCCGATGGATTAATCTTGAAGGGAGCGATTAGATATTGCTTTGACCCATTTCTTATTGTCCATGTGCATGTTAACGACGTTGTCAGGGAAATCCTTCGGCTTCGCTAAGGCAACGGTTTCATCGATAGTGCAGGGGGCATCTGGACACGGATCGATATCATCCTGCCGGCAGCAAAGGATTAAGAGACCGGGTGCCTTGGGCAAATTTCTCAATGGCAAGGCTTGTGGGATGGCCAATGTCGTTATGGCCGCCAGGCCATGAGCACCCCCGTGGCTATGGAGCCGGCAATGAGCAGCCCGTAGTTCATCCGGTATTTGATGGCAAGCGCGGCGACTGCTGCCACGGTCAGGGCCTGCCACCAGGAGTGCACCGCAGCAATTCCCGTAACCACCCTGTTCAAGCCACATATGAAGGGACCATAGGCTTTGGGAAGGGTCGGACCCACTGAGGTGAGGAGCAAAGAGGTTCCAATGCGCCTCATTCGGGCAATAGTGTACCTTGGCCGGGCTTTCAAGGCAAAGACTTCTCTTGAGGCCCCGCAAGGCTGAAGAGATGGCGGTTGAGAGTAGGGCAAATGGAAACGACATTGGGAACTATGAGTCGTCCCATAGGATTCGGGGTCGATCTTTCTCGTATCCATGGAGTATCGCCAAATAAAGCATTTCCATGGAGTCGAACAGGGCTCGGATCTTTTCCCAGAGAGCTTTCTTGCTGCCGAGTTTTTTCCACGCGGACTGGAACAGGGTGCAAGACAGTTGTTGAGCCTGATCCACCAGGAAGGCCAGCATCATCAGAGCGACAAAAACCATGCTGAGGTATTTGGCGCCGAGACCATAGTTGTGCTCGAAATTGTACCCGTGGTTTTTGAGGGTGTTGAAGGTTTCATTTTCGAGTTTCCATCGTGCCCGGCCACCGCACATGATCTGATAGACGTTTTCAGATGGTCGGCAATTTTGCTAAAGCAACTGCCCACCGTCCGCAACAAAGCGTCGGCACTCAAATGCTTTCTGACTCTGGCACGAGTTGGTGAAACCCGTTCAGGATCATTGATCTTGGATCCGCAGAAACTCTTCACGGGACCATACGCTACAAGAAAGCTCAGGAGATGTCCGTTCAAAGTTGACCCTGCAGAAAAAAAGTGGGCAGTCACGAGGAGCCAGCGAGTGCTAAAAAAGTTCACGAAAAACTGTAGATGGATACTACGCTCTGTGTGCTTTTAGAGACCATACGGGAATTGCTGTTCCCACAATGATCAGCCGCATCCAAGCTTCGTGCAACTCGGGGAAAAATATGGAATCGACAAAATCGTGGCGATGGAATACGTAGACATGCATGACTGACTCGATAAGCCAGAAAGCCGCTCCAAGAACAATTCCAATAAAGATAAGCCGGCCACGCGCCATGGTGATGAATGTCCGGATTTTCTCTTCTATTTCCGAATTTACGACTCTTCCAAAAAGATCAGCCAACCTTGACCACATAATACTTATCCTGATTTGTGTCGATAACATGCACCGCGCATGCCATGGAGGGATGGAATGAGTGCACAGTCCTCAGGATTTCAATTGGCCGTGCCGGATCCTTAACCGGCGTCCCAACAAGTGCCGCTTCCACGGGTCCCCGGGCGCCCAACGGGAATTCCCCATAACATGTGGCAGTACGTTATGGGGATCTCAATTCAGAACTGGTGTTCTGGTCATGCACTGAAGAAGGCAGGATTCTCTCTTTGCTGAACACAATCCCTACGGGCCATTGAAACTTCTCATTTTCGGACAGGAGCAGGGAGCAGCCTCAGTGATTCTATAGCTTCGACTCAAATGCTGCCAGGTGGTTGTAAGACCCGGCCATGAGGTTTGCATACACGCGCTCGATGTCCCGATGAACAGTTCCGTTCAAAGCCTTCGTCAGATCTGTGATATCGGTTTCCTCGATGATGACTCCAACCTGAAGCGCATCGAGCACTGACTTTTCGCCCTTGGCAATCAATTCAAAGTACAAGGCCTGGAGGTCCGAGTTGGTGAATACTCCTACGCCATTGCCCTCTGCCGGATCGGTAAGGTGGTACCGGTCCAGCAACGTCTTTATGGAGTCCATGTGTTTTTGTTCGCTCCTGGCGATGTTGCTAAAAATGGTCAGACCCCACACCTGGTAAAGCTCTTGGTACACATCCCTTGCCAGCTTTTCCTCTTCGCGCATGTAGAGCAGCCACTCTGCTTCTGTATCAAAATCAGCGGCAAAGATCTGACCGGCAGTCATGACGGTCAGCATGACAGCAAACCCAAGGGCGAACCAAAACCTTTTCCTGGAAATCCGATTCGTTTGTTTCATAATGAATACTCCTTTCAAACTATCGTTAATTGTTTGCCCCCTAACCCCATCAGGATGGTGAACCCAGCCGGGAAGGGGAGATCACGGTAGGACCCTATTCCATAGCAAATTCCGTGCCGCCTGGCAGCTAACACCCCACCAGAACCACACCGTCGCCGGCGGTGTCTTTTATTACAAGCGGATTTTTCTGGCAGTTGATCTCGCACGCAAAACTTCCAACCTCATCGATCTAATCTACAGAAGAACCCTTCGATAAGTCACAAAGCCTTGTCACGTTTCGAAGAAAATGTCTCACTGTGGATATCGAGTACATTGATGAGGAAAATTCAGAAGCCGTAGATTTTGTCGAGACTTCGACGAAATTGTCGACCATTAGACTTAACTATCGCAGTGGGAGTGCTTGTCCGAACGGGAGAACTCAGCCACCGAGAAATTGCATAAATACCGGATACAACAGTTGAGAATGTGAAGGTTCGGCTTCACCGTGGCAGGAAGAGGCTCAAGGCGCTGCTCGAAGAGCGGTGCACTTTCGAACTTGATGAAAGGAGCGTGCTCGTCTGTGAGCCGGTGAGCCTGCCCGAAGCGAACGGGAATGCAGTTTAAGCGGCTTCGGTAGACGCCGTTCCCGAGATATCGCACAAACTCACCAATCTGCATGGCCCCTGCCTTTCTGGCCCTTTTCAGTCCATTCCTTCGATTATTCCCATAGCATGTAACCATCTTTCTGCTGATCTCGTCTCTACAGATAAATCGGAGCCGCCGCCCGTATAGGAAATTGAACACTGTAACGTAGATGAAATACAAAAGATCAGATGAGGCCTGTAGAGTCTCAACGCATGAGGAGCATGAGAATGGCTCAGACGATTGAGATCAAATTGACAGAAGGATCATGTGCCGCAAGAATTCGATAAGCGGAGGGGCAGGCAACTACACCACCCAAAGATGCGGTAATTTGCTGCGAAGGGATGTGCCTCAAGGGTGAAACCGCCCAACGCGCGGCGAATCTCTTTGCCCACACAGGGCAATGGCCTTTTCGGGGCACATCTCCTGTCAGCAAGAGCAAGCAATGCACCTGTCGGCATCCACCTGCAGGAAATTGACGTTCATGGAGAGAGCCGAAACGGGACAGTGATCTATGGAGGACACAGCCTCTGGGGATGGCCGATGTCGTTATGGCCGCCAAGTCATGAGCACCCCCATGGCTATTGAGCCGGCGATGAGCAGCCCGTAGTTTACCCGCTGTTTGATGGCAAGCGCGGCGACTGCCACCACGGTCAGGGCCTGCCACCAGGAGTGCATGGCCGGTTGGCCCATGGATATGGCCACGTGCAGAATGATGGCCACCACCACCGGCAGTACGCCATGCATGATCGCCTGTGTGATCTGGTTGCCGCGGACCTTCAAATAGAATCGCTCCAGCAGATACATGGCGAGCAGAGATGGGATGAAAACGGCCACCGTGGCAACCAGCGCCCCGGGAAGACCTGCCACTTTGTAACCGATGAACGTTGCACTGATGGCTACCGGACCCGGGGTCACCTGACCCAGGGCGATGGCCGCTGCAAACTGCGCGGGGGTCAGCCAGGGATTCTGTTGTACTGCCATGTTGTGCATAAGGGGGATCATGGCGAAGCCGCCGCCGAAACCTAAGAGCCCCACCTTCAAGAAAGAATGCGCCAGTTGATAAAGGATGCCCATCCCCGTCATGTTATCCTGCCTCGTGCTCATCCGATGTTGAGTTGGTCCGTTTGTGGGAAAAGTTTCCCACAGCCACCTTGAGCGCCCCGGCCAGACCGCCCATCAGGACAAGCCAGATAGGATTGAGCGGAAAGGCAAACCCCAGCACGAGCGCCACAACCCCGACGACAAAACAGCACCAATGACGGGGAGCTTTTTTCGCAAGGTCCCACACCACGGCCAGCAACAGGCCCACCACTCCCGCCGTCAATCCCTGCAATGCACCCTTCACCACCGGGTTGTTTTGCCAGGCAAAAAACAGTCCGGCCAGGAATATAATGAGCACAAAAGAAGGCAGGATGAGAGCCGTTGTGGCAAGGACCATCGCTTTGACTCCGCCCAGGCGATAGGCGATGCCCGCCAGCAGATTGACGGTCAATGCTCCTGGGGCCATTTCCGAGAGCGCCACCGTGTTTTGGAAACGTTGCTCTGTCAGCCACCCGTATCTTTCCACCAGCTCCGAATGAATCAAATCCATCACTGCATAGCCTCCACCGAACCCGATGGCGCCAATCTTGAGATAGGTTCGGCAGAGGTCCCACCACCCGGGAGCACCGCCGGGCGGGTTCAAATCAATTTCGCCTTCGCCTGTATTCATCCTCAGCACCCCCTTGCATGATGTCTTATTTTAAGCCCGGCTCACTTCTGCAGAAGAGGCAGAATCACTCTGAAAGTGACTCCCCGATCGGGGTTGTCCAGGATTTCCAGGGAGCCGTCGTGGGCTTCCGCGATCTTCTTCACAATAGGAAGTCCGAGACCTGTTCCCTCTTTCTTGGTGGTGAAGAACGGCGAAAAGATCAGCTCTCTTCGATCTTCAGCAATACCGGAACCCAGATCTGTCACGTCGATGACAATCCTCCTCCGCTCCTGGCGGCAGGCAACCATGACGGTTTTTCCTTCCGGCGAGGCCTGAACGGCGTTCACGACAAGATTGATGAGGACCTGCTTGATGCGCATGCCATCCAGAGGCGCCGGAGCGATCTTGCCCAAGAACTGACTTTGAATCCTCACCTGTCTAGCTTGAGCCACAGTCTCAACAACGGCAAGGCTTTCCTGAATAAGCCGGTCGATGCTCTCGTCAGCCAGGTGCAATTCCAGGGGCTTCGAAAAATCCAGCATATCTTTGACCATATTTTCCAGTCGCCTGGTTTCTTTAACGACAATGTCCAGTTTCTCATGGCAAGGATTGTGCGCTTCGATATGTCTCTTCACCCAAAGGGTGAAACCGCCAATGGCAATTAGAGGGGTCTTCATGTCGTGGGCCAGGCTTGATAACGCTCTTCCCATGGCTGCAAGGCTTTCGGCTTCCTGCAGACGCTGCTGGTGAACCAGTTCCCTGTCACGCAGTATTCCTAGTATTGCTCCTACGGCATTGTAGAGAACTACCTCCATGATGTTGTTGAAATCACCAGAGGAAAAAGCGTTCCAGTGCATCACTGTGAACGGAATCAGGATAACACTGATCCCGATGGAAGTCGAAAGACCGCCGCGCAGGCCGAACCAAAATGCCGCAAGCATCACCGGCAAAAAGAAAAGCCCCTGATAAAGGATATGATACTTACGTTCACTCATCTCTGTGAAATAGTGAGGGACAGCGATGCTCACAACGAGAAATACGATGAGGAGGACTCTAGATTTTCTGTTCATCTCCACCATAGTCAGTTTCTCTCCTCTGGGTAAACCCTATTCAAGAATTTCCAGGACAGCTTTTCTTTTGAGTTTACTTGCTGCCGCATTGACTATGGTACGCATAGCGTGCGCATTTTGTCCTTGCTTGCCAATAATCTTACCTAGATCGCTTTTTGCTACTCTGATTTCGAGCACGGAGATTTGCTGTCCAATTATCTCGTTCACTTGTACCTGGCTGGGATCGTCCGCTAAGGTGCGTGCAATGACCTCCACGAGTTTCTTGATCTGAATGTGCTCCATAGGTGTTTCCCTCCACATGAGTCAGATTTGCAATTTGTCATAAAGGGCCAATAGTGCTCCTGCCTGCACAGACATGCCCCGGAAAACTGCCAACAGAAAACCGCAAGAACCAAGAATAAATTCCTATGCTTCTCCCTTTTTCCAAAGTTGCTTTTTCAAAGCAGATGCCTTTCTTTACCCTATAACCCAATGTGATCTCATGTCGGAATTCTTGGGATATTCCTTTTCCTGGCATTTCTATTACTTTTCCTGTTGCATCGTCAACTCAAACCAATGTCTTTGTCGGCGTTAGATAAAGGGAGAGAATGAATGGGACAGGAGCCTCAACTGCCCTAATTATCAACAAAAGAGCTTGCACAAACAGCTCTAGGTGCCTATTCTGGCATTCAAGCCGGGTGATTGCACGATATCTTCGTCGCATGATCTAAAACCCGAAGGGGATTGCAGATGAAAGTGCTCTTCCTGGTGTCGCTCAATTTGATCCTGGCGGTCCTTTTCACAATTCTTTTCCGCAAACGCAACTTACTCTCCTATCACGAGGCGGGGCGATGGTGGCTTACGTGGCTGGCCATCGCCGTCATCACCCTGATGGATGAATTCACCTCCATCTTTTATGCTCCCGCGGAGGCCTACCGATTCATTGGCCCGAGCGCCATCTTCTTCATCGCCGNGACGAGCCTCCTCATACGCTTCATGAGCACGCGGTTCACAGAAATTGCAGAAATCCTCGAGCACCACAAGCTCATAGGAGGCGGGGTTTACTCTTTCTCCTATCTCGTTTTGGGGCCCATGGTCTCCTTCGTGGCAGTCGCCTCCATCATGGTCGATTATATCCTCACGGCCTGCATTTCGTCGGTGAGCGCCGTGCTCAATGGAGCATCCTTCCTGCCGGCATTCTGCCAGGTCGAGGCGGCAAGAATTCTTATGGTACTTGGCATCATCTGGTTCATCGGAGGGATGAATATCCTTGGCATTCGGGAAAACGCCCGCTTCACCTTCGGGATCTTTACCTTTGCCAGCTTCGTGATTTTGAACCTCATTGTCTCCGGTTTGATCGCGATCGACACCCAGACCGTAGACCGGCTTAAGGAATCGATTGACCTTGGGATTGCTCCACTCCAAACCGGTTCCCTGCTGCTGGACTACAACCATTTCATCTCACATGTTGCCTTCTGCATTCTGGCCTATTCAGGGATAGAGTCCGTTATCCAGACGGCGGGATTTATCAGAAACTGGCGAGAGATCCGCAAAGCCTACCGCTTTCTGGCTTTTACTGTGGGCATCGTAACCCCGTTGGTGGCAGCTCTGGCCCTTTCCGCCCCCATCGACTTCAAAGCGCACGAGGGAGATCTCATCACTCATTATGCCGTTCTGCTAAACGGCCCATCCTTCGGAGTGCTTGTGGCCTTTGTTGCCAGTTTCACGCTGATCATGGCTGTCAACACCGCTTTTGTCGCTTCCAGCGAACTTATCGAACGCGTTGCCCATCGCTACGGTTTCCACTGGCTCATTGTCACCAACAATCGCCAGTCCCTCTACCGCATTCATCTGCTCAACGCCTGCTTTTTCTCTTCGATAATCCTCATCACCCGCGGCAGCCAGACGATCCTGGCTGATATGTACGCTCTGGGGCTCCTTGCAAGCTTTTGCATCAATATGCTCTCCCTCATCATCTACCGCTACTCCATGGGAACCACGGAGATCATCCGCTATCATACCAGCCGTTTCGGAACACTCATCCTGTTCATTATCCTCATTGGATGCTTCCTCTTTCTGGCTGCCGACAAACCCTACGGCCTCGCGCTTTGGGCTGCTGTTACCACGGTAGTGCTTACTGTCGGCTTTTTTATGGGGAAAAAACGCAGTCCCGAGATTGTGGAGATCGAGCAGGCCGAAAGCGAGATGGAGGCTATTCTCTACCTGGCCAAATCAAAGCAGCCGGACGTACAGGTGTTCTTTCAGCGTTCCCGGGAGACGGCCCTGGGCTCGCCCAGAGACAATGAGATTTACATTACGTTCTACTCCCCCCGCCAGGGTCTGCCTCAGAGACTGGCTCAAAACCACTTTCGATTACCTCTGGTCAGAATGAGCCTATACCATCGCGTCGTGGCTTTTCTCAAAGTTGCGGAACAGGAACTGTCGGACAAACAGGTAAAAGTACAATTCGGCTGGCCCATGTCTTCCTGGATCGACCGAATTGCCATCGGAGTGATGGTCTTCAATTTGATGCGGCTTCCCAGGATCTTTCCCCGGTTCAAGTTCATCATCAGTTATCACAAACAGTGGCCGATCCAGAAGCGTCGCTTCCCCTGACGGATTCTCGAACATGCCATCTCCCTCAGGGCAAGGGCGAGGACAATGGAAGCGATGAACAATCCCTGCCCGGCAGGGTTGGTCTTTTGACGTGCACTTAGCACCCCAACGAGCTTTCCGGCGGGCTTTTGGTTCGATTACAATGCTTACCCGTCCTTTGCGGTCAATTCCGGTCCGGTCCGGTAGAACGGCCAACTTGACTTGCCAGTGACAAGTGAGTAACGTGACCTTCAAGCAGGGGGTAGAAACCAGTCCTGAAAGTTATCAACGAGACGCATCCTGTTTGGCTTTATCGTGGCATTGCTGGAAAGGGAGGGAATTGCCACAGTGGGAATCGCTTTCGGGAAATCCATTGTCATTGTAAGCATGCTAATATGGCTCGGTACGCCACACGCGACGGCCCAAGCGGTGACAGCACAAGAGCCTGTAGTGCTACAACTCAGCCTTGAAGAAGCTGTCGATCTTGCGTTGAAGNATTATCCCGCGGTTCGTGCCGCTACTGAGCGTCATGCCGCCGCTGAAGGAGGCATCGGACTGGCAAAGACCAATTATCTACCTCGCCTCAATATGCTCTGGCAGACGAATCGGGCCACTGACAACAACATGCCGGGTCTGCTCCTTCCGAACACGGTTATCCCCAGCATTTCAGGGACGGTGCGTCCAAATGTGTCGAATCAGAGCGTATGGGGCAGCGCTGGTGGACTATTGTTTAGCTGGGTCCCCTTTGATTTCGGCTACCGCAATGCGACTGTCGAATCGGCACGCGCTGCAGAGCACCGCTCTTCGTGGGAAGCGAACGTCACCCGTCTTGAGGTAGCTTTTTCCGCCGCCAATGCCTTCCTAACTCTGCTCGCTGCAGAGCAAACCGTCCGAACGGCACAGGCGGATCTCCAGCGACGGCAGGTTTTTGCCGATTCGGTTCACGTTCTTGTCAAACAGGAATTGCGGCCCGGAGTAGATCAATCGCGAGCGGATGCCGAGGTCGCGGCAGCCAAGATCCGTAAGGCGCGGGCGGAACAGCAGAGGGAAACAAGCAGAGCAGTCTTGGCCCAGGTACTCGGAATGGCAGGGACTCGCATCGAGGTTATTCCCGGGCCTCTGTTGAGCTCCCCGCCAGAGGAGAATACGCCTGAAGCTCCGATCAGCTCCAATCCCTTAGCGGAAGCTCAGCGCGCCCGCATTATCGAACAGCAGGCTCAAATCCATGTTCTTGATCGGGCCTATGATCCCACATTCTATTTGCAGTCGTCTCTTTTCGGCCGTGGAAGTGGAGTGGATCCCGACGGCACGCTTACTGCCGGTACGAGCGGCTTAAGTCCAGACCGGTCCAATTGGGCGGTGGGTCTTTCCGTTCAATTTTCCCTATCCGATCTGCTTATCCAACGGGCGCAAAAACGCATCGCGCTGGCTCAGGAAAGGACGCAGAGGGCACTATATGAGCAAACGCTCCAGGATTTGACCGGTCGGCTGGCAGAGGCACAGGCTTCACTCACTGGGACACGCCTCGTTGCGGCGGAAACCCCTTCCGAAGTGGAGTCGGCACGGATGACCGAGTTGCAGGCAAGGACGCGCTATCAGGCGGGACTTGCGACGGTTGTCGAGGTGGCGGAAGCACAGAGTCTGCTTGTGCGGGCTGAAACGGACGATGCGCTGGCGCGGCTTGCCGTCTGGCAGAATTTGGCCGGCGTGGCGGCGATGCAGGGTGATCTCGGACCCTTCTTCCAACTTCTCCGCATCTCGGGAGGTCCTTAACATGTGGTTGGTTCACGCCGCGCTTCGCCGTCCGATCACAGTCCTGGTGATGGTTGTCGCTATCGTCCTGTGTTCCGTTCTGGCGGTGACGCGGATGAGAATCGACATCTTCCCCAATTTGAACCTTCCGGTCATCTTTGTAGCCCAGCCTTACGGCGGTATGACACCCGAGCAGATGGAGGGCTACCTTTCGTATTATTACGAGTATCACTTTCTTTATATCGACGGCATCGAGAGTGTCGCGTCCAAATGCATCCAGGGGACCGCGCTGCTCAAGCTCACCTTTCATCCTGGAACGGACATGAGCCAGGCGCTGGCGCAAACGATGTCGTACGTAAACCGCGCCCAAGCATTTATGCCTCGGGGCACATTGCAGCCATTTGTCCTCCGTTTCGATGCCGGGACCGTGCCCGTCGGTTATCTGGTATTTTCGAGCGAAACACGCAATCTCAACGAGATTCAAGATTACGCCCTCAATTGGGTGCGCCCGGTGTTCGCCACGTTGCCGGGAGTCTCCTCTCCGCCCCCTTTCGGCGGCAATCAAAGGACCATCGTGGTGACAGCCGATCCCGATCGTCTNCGCTCATACGGGCTTTCCCCTGAAGATGTCGTGGAGGCTCTGAGCTCAGGAAATACCATCGTTGCTGCGGGTAACGCCCGTGTCGGCGAGTTTTTGCCGATGGTTCCGACGAATTCTGTTGTTGCGAATATCCACGATCTGCTTGATTTGCCGATTCGGAAGGGAGCCGGGCCGACGGTCTTTCTNCGTGACATTGGAGCCGTTGCGGATAGCGCCGANATTCTCACCGGNTANGCACTGGTGAACGGCAAGCGATCCNTCTACATCCCGATTACCAAGCGTCCTGACGCCTCTACCCTCACCGTCGTCGACGAGGTCCGGCAAAACCTTACCAGATTTCAATCTCTCGTGCCGTCCGATATCCATATTGGTTACGAATTTGACCAGTCGGGGTATGTGAGAGGGGCACTATTCTCGGTGGTACGAGAGGCCATGATGGGAGCCGTGCTCGTTGGGTTGCTGGTTCTGGTTTTTTTGGGGGACTGGCGCAGTTCGCTGATCGTCGTGACCACGATTCCTTTCGCTTTGCTCACAGCAATCGTGGCTCTCTGGGGCAGCGGCCAAACGATCAACATCATGACGCTCGGCGGGCTGGCGCTTGCTGTTGGAATATTGGTAGATGAAGGTACGGTGGTCATTGAAAACATACATACCCATTTGACGACGGGACAAACCAAAGCCCGAGCAGTCCTTGAAGCCTGCCGGGAAGTGGTGTTTCCCAACCTGCTCTCGGTGCTCTGCGTGTTGGCGGTATTTGTCCCATCCTTCTTTATGACCGGTGTCTCGCACGCACTGTTCATTCCGCTCACACTTGCGGTTGGTTTTGCGATGGCCTCTTCCTACTTTCTTTCCTGCTCCCTTGTGCCGGTTCTTTCGGTCTGGTTATTGCGAAGTGAGAAACAGACGAAGCTCAGTGAGGAGCCTTCCCGGTTTCAGAAGGTTAGGGGATGGTTTGGCGTCCTTTTGGTGAAGTTGATAAGTATGCGTGGTTTGGTTCTTGTGATTTATCTCGTTACAGTATTGTTGATCATTACTCTGCTGGGTCCGCGACTTGGACGAAGCATTTTTCCCGCCTCACCGGGCGGTCAGTTCCGGCTTCATTTTGACGCACCGGCAGGCACGAACGCTGTCATCACCGAACAATTGGTCCGCAGAGTCCTGCAGCAGATCGAGCAGGAAGCCGGCGCCGGCAATGTGAATCTTTCACTCGGCTACGTTGGCACACTTCCTCCGGCCTATGCCATTCTCAACATTTTTTTGTGGATGAGCGGCCCACACGAGGCCGTGATCAACATCGCTTTGAAGCCATCGGCAAACATCGATATAGCCGAGTTTGAAGAACGGCTGCGAAAGATTCTACCTCCCATGTTTCCTCGGTGCGAATTCTCCTTTGAAGCTGGAGACATCATCAGCCAGATCATGAATTTCGGGGCACCAACACCGGTAGCGGTATTGGTCACGGGTCCCAACCTGACCGCTGTGCGCGATTTCGCCAGAAGGGTTTCTGATCAGCTCTCCTCCATCGCGCTGCTTCGCGATCTCAAGTATGAGCAGCCTCTTGATTATCCGAGCATCAACGTGCTGGTAAATCGCGAAATGGCGGGGCAGTTGGGCACTACTGCTGAGGAAGTAGCACGTTCAGTGGTCGATGCGACCTACTCGAGCCGCTTTACCAGGCCTCTTTACTGGCGCGATCCTCGTTCCGGCGTGGGGTATCAGGTTCAACTCGAATTACCACAGCCCCGGATGACCTCACTGCAGGACGTCGAAAACATTCCCGTCATGCGCGGACAGGCTCTTCATCCGCTCGTAGGCGACGTTGCCCAGTTGAGCAGTGGGGTCATTCCGGGTGAGCTCGACCGGATGAACGGGCTTTGGGTGATTACGCTCACGGCGAATATGACGGGCAGCGATCTGGGGTACGTAGGAGCTGAAGTTCAGCGCGCTATCAAACGAGCAGGTACGCCTCCACGAGGTGTTACGGCAGACATCCGTGGGCAGATCGAACCGATGCAGAAGACCCTCCGTGAACTGGGCGTCGGGTTGCTGCTCGCGGTGCTGGTCATATATTTGCTTCTCGCGGCAAACTTCGAATCGCTTCGTCTTGCACTCGTAGTACTCTCCGCAGTTCCCGCTGTGATCTCCGGGATAATCCTCATGCTGCTCGTCACCGGCACGACCCTCAATGTGCAATCGTTCATGGGAGCGATCATGGCTATCGGCGTGGCGGTTGCCAATGCCATTTTACTCGTTACCTTTGCCGAGCAGTACCGCAGGACCGGGTTCGCTTGCGATCTGGCGGCAGTGGAAGGAACAGTGACCCGGCTTCGCCCCGTGTTGATGACAAGCTCGGCTATGATCATGGGCATGCTTCCAATGGCGCTGGCGCTCGGCGAGGGCGCCCAGGCCACCGCTCCGCTGGGACGTGCGGTTATTGGTGGGCTTTTGACCGGAACCCTTGCCACATTATTCATCGTGCCTTCCGTGTTTTCGATAATGCAGAAACGGTCCAGTACTACATCACCATCGCTTGATCCGGAGGATCCGACAAGTTCTTATGCGGACTCGGGGACCTAGTGTGGTCNAGAACGAAGAATGGATAGGACATCATGAAGATTCTGCATTTCCGTTTGTTGCCGTGGATTCTAGCGACCTCGCTCCTTGCCGTTGCATGCGGCTCGCGTACGGGCTCTGATCCGAGTGACCAAGCAACGCAACGCGCCAGCTCCACACCATCGGTTGATGTGGTTCCGGTTGTTTCGCAAAAACTCGCGACAACGCGCAAACTGCCCGGCGAGCTCGCTCCTTACCTGGTAGTAGCAGTGTATCCCAAGGTAACCGGTTTTCTCACCTGGATAAACGTGGACCGAGGGTCGTGGGTACAGAAGGGCGAAAAGATCGCCACCCTGGTAGCGCCGGAACTGGTAGCGCAACGGGCTGAGGCTTACTTCAAACTACAGGCTGCAGAGTCGGCACTCGCCGCCNCCGAAGCCAAGTTTGCGGCAGATCAAGGGACATACGAACGGCTTAAGAAAGCGGCTGAAGTACCCGGAGTCGTGGCAAAAAATGACCTACTGCTGGCGCAAAAGGCAGCAGAAGCCGATCAGGCGCAGGTAACAGCNCACATGCACAGCGTTTCGGCAGCAAAGGATGCGCTGCAGGCCATCGCACAGCTCGAAAGCTATCTCGAAATTTATTCTCCGTTTGATGGTATAGTCACTGACCGTCACGCGCATCCGGGCGCTCTCCTTGGCCCGGTGGGGGGGCATGGAGGCGACATTCCCCTCGTTCGCATACAAACCCTGGCGCACCTGCGGCTCATTATACCCGTACCGGAGGCGTTCCTGGCAGGAATACAGGAAGGCAAGAGTGTCGATTTCACGGTACCGGCTTATCCTGGCAAGGTGTTCCAGGCTCCCATTGCCCGCATTTCCCACGCAGTGGACATCAAGACTCGAACAATGCCCGTTGAGCTCGATGTCACGAACGCTGACCATCGCCTCGATCCTGGAACTTACGCTCAAGTACTTTGGCCCGTGGAGCGGCCTTACGCGACATTGTTCNTTCCCACTACTGCGATTGCATCCAATCTGCAGCGCACCTTCGTCATTCGGGTTCGCAACGGGAAGACCGAATGGGTTGATGTGAAGACCGGTGTCGCCCTCGATAAACTCATCGAAGTGTTTGGCGACCTGAACGCAGGAGACCACATCGTCGCTCGTGCAACCGATGAGCTTCAGCCCGGAACCAGCGTATTAGCAAAGACCACCGAAGATGGAAACAGCACCAAGCCCAAGTGAAGATTTTGAGACGTAACTTGACCTCCTTCTATCGAGATCATCCACTGAGCCTCGCTTTCTAGTACTCACAGTCAGGCACTAGTGGTCCGGATAAAAGTATGGTGCATAATGACCCACCCGGTCTCCGTTCGGCGTCATGTAGACTTGAGGCACACTTGTCCCCGGCCCCCACTTTTCACCTGCAGGGGTATAGCCATTCTCAACGGTTGTCGCGGCACAGCCAGCCAGCATTAAAGCCAGCAAAGAGGTAACCAAAACTATCTTAAGAGTAGCCATAGCCAACTCCTTTCTTGACCTTAGTCCAGAAGAATCTTCCACTTGAACTTTAAGTTGATATGAGGTTTTTGTAAAGGGAGAGTCAGCCATTAAAATTTTGCTAACTATTTAATAAACCATAGTTTTATACTCTTAACCATTCTTTTAAGGACTCTTTTAGAACACGTGCGCAGTTATAATCTTTATCTTCAGTGGCCTGCCTTTCCACTGCCAGCAACTGGTATTCTTGATAAGCTTTCTTGTTCCCCAGATAGATAAATCGACATATAAACATCCGCATGCACAAGAGCTATACCGCCATCCCTCTGATGTGCAAGAGATGGTAAGGGAACAAGGCATAGGTTCTCCATAAGCTACTGAATCATCATGGATTTTGAGGACACCTGAATTCGAGACAGAAGAGAATGTCGGCACCACCTTCAAAGTCGGCTTCCCGAAGGCGCCGACATGATTCCGGGATAGAAGAGCTCCGAATGACAGAGGTGGACCCGTTCTGGCTACAATCTCCCGCAACCTCCGACACGAGGTGGGACAGGGGACCTCTCATGAAGAGTTGTATTTTTAGCGTTTGTATCTGACGATTGCGGATCTTCGCATGATCCAAGCTGCCACAAAAACGACAGCCATGGCGGCCGCGAAAACCATGTGCCGGTGAAGACCGGTCATAACGAATCCCCAGTTCTCTCCCAAGGAGTATCCCAGACAAACGAAAGTGACAGACCAGAGAAGAGCACCGCCATAAGCAAAGGCAGCAAAAACCGGCATACTCAATTTTGTCGCTCTGGCAATAATTGCAACCAGATGGCGCAATCCCGGAACAAAATAGGCAACCGGCAAGAGCCATTTGCCGTATCTCCGGAACCACGCCTCAGCTTTTGCCGGATAATCCTCAGAGAATTTGAATATTCGACTGCCCATTTTGCTCACCAGATAGAGGCCGGGGAACCGGCCAATCGTGTAGCTGAGGGTAATACCCAGGCAACTTCCACCGAAGGCAGACAGCAAAGTGGGCGCCAGCTGCAATTCCCTCTTGTAAACCAGGAAACCGGAAAAGGTCAGAAGGGTTTCGTCCGGGATTGGAAGGCCGGCAATACCGAGCATGAGCAAAACGGTCAGCCCCCAATACCCGTAACTGGATATCCAGTAAGCGGCGATGGAGTCTATCATATCAATCCCCTCAGGCAGCATTATCAGGTAATTCGCTGCTCATTCTCCTGATTGCGAGCGTCAGCCTCATTTGTGTGAATGGGCTCCTTTTCACTCATCTGACCCAGGTCCTGCTGTACGATGCTTATATTCTAATGCCGAAATAATGGTCGGCGTGAAGGAAAATTGCTGGTGAGAAATGATTGGAACCAGGATAATCACATGCTTTATGATGGAAACCCATTCTGAGGGTTTATTAGGTAAGGTCCGTGTCAAATGTTGAAAGAGATCATAATTACCCTGGTTGCAGGGTTTGTCATATTTGAAATCATAGAGCATGTTGTTTTCCCGTTGGTCTGGTCGTTCGTCCAGAGGAGGAAAGTCTCGCCCTGCGACGTTTCCAGCATGATAGGGAAAACGGGTGAAGTAAAACAGTGGCAGGGTTTTGAAGGAAAGATTTTCATCAACGGGGAAATATGGAACGCAAAGAGCGGTTCCCCCCTGCTTCAAGGTGACAAAGCGATCATTGAAAGGGTGGAAGGGCTCGTTTTGACCGTCAAAAAGGTGCCCACCATTTCCCGTTCAAGAAAAAGCAAGTAGAATTGAAGTCAAGCTGATGTACGTTTAGGCATTGGCTTGTGGAAACCATTGAAGGAAGAAGGAGAAAGAATGAAACATTTCAAGCTTGTCGGTATGATTGGATTGGTGGC
>JGI20214J51650_10000600_pt1 | contig 22519 bp, 23 predicted proteins | sample WetSurMetagenome_FD_51650 | JGI IMG/M metagenome (IMG submission 51650) | reverse complement strand
GTGTTTTGCAGATATCTCTTTTTTGGCGCTATTCCAGATGCGGGAGGAGGTGACTCATTGATGAAGAAGGTATTGGCAATCGTTCTTTCACTCATGCTGCTGTTGGTATTCGCAATTGGCTGCAAGAAGGCCGACACTCCGAAGGCTCCTGAAGCCCCGAAGGCTCCGGCTGCTGCTCCGGCAACTGCTCCGGCTCCTGCTGACAAGGCTGCTGCCGACAAGGCTGCTGCCGACAAGGCTGCCGCCGACAAGGCAAAGGCTCCTGTAAAGGCTCCTGAACCGGCAAAGAAATAACAGTGTCTTAAGCTTTGAAGAACACCATGAGGGACAGCAATGTCTCTCGTGGTGTTGCTTTTTTCAGAGCTGCAGTGTATCATAAATAGAGTAATTTTGAGACGCACATTTTCGAGAGTGGGCATTCCCACTCTTTTGTTTTATGGAAACCATGAAAATGATGATGGATGAAACTGAAATAGGGGAAAAAGTCCTGGAACTCGCAGGAAATGTCGCTGAAGACGAGAAGGTCGAACTTGTCGGGCTGGCAATACTTGGGTCCGGCAGGAAGAAGCTTGTGAGGGTCACTATCGACAGGGAAGGCGGGGTCAGCATAGGGGATTGTGAGCGCGTAAGCAGGAGCCTCGAAACCCTGCTCGATGTTGAGGATTTATTCAAGTCATCCTATATGCTGGAGGTTTCCTCTCCGGGAATAGACAGGCCGCTGACGACAATGAAGGACTTCGAAAGAAATACAGGCAAACTTGCAAAGATAGTGACGAATGAAAAGGTGGGCGATGAAACATGTTTTATCGGCAGGATAATCGACACCGGCGAAAACTGGATAAGGCTGCGCTTTGAAAAAAAACCTCTGAAGGGACGCGCAGTGAAAAAGAAGGGAGACGAAGAACCCAGGGATGTGTTCATTCCCTTTGACAGGATTTCCAGGGCAAGACTTGAAATAGAGCAATAAGGAGTATCGATATGTCAAAAGAACTCTGTTATGTGATAGATCAGATCGGAAGAGAAAAAGGTATTTCACGGGAAACGATTGTAAGACTGCTCGAGGCCGCGCTGCTTTCCGCTGCCAGAAAGAGGTTCCTGAACAAGCCGAACATAAATCTCAGAATCGACCTCAAGACATGCGACATCCAGGTGTTTGAGGCAAAGACAATAGTCGAGTCGGTGACGAACCCGTCTGAGGAGATCTCCTCAGATGATGCCGCAACTCTTGCTCCTGACAGCGTTGTCGGCGACACGGTCGAACTGCCTGTGCAGCTTCAGGACTTCGGGCGGATAGCCGCTCAGACCGCAAAACAGGTGCTCTTCCAGAAGGTGAGAGAAGCCGAGCGGGACATAATATTCGAAGACTATAAAGACAAGATGGGCCAGATCATCAGCGGGGCCGTCATCAGGAAAGAAAAGGGCTTTTATTTTATCGCCCTCGGCAAGGCCGAAGCAGTGCTTCCCCAGAGAGAGACCCTGCCGGGAGAGACCCTGAAGCGCGGAGATATCGTAAAGGCATATCTGTCGGATGTCAAACAGACATCAAAGGGTCCTGTAATCGTTCTTTCCAGAACAGACCCCCGATTTATTGCCGGACTGTTCAGGATGGAGGTGCCCGAGATACATGACGGCATCGTCATAATCAAGGACATTGCAAGAGAGCCCGGGGAACGCACCAAGATAGCCGTGTCGTCAAAAGACAGCTCGATAGATCCCGTAGGGGCATGCGTTGGAATGAAGGGCACACGGGTGCAGTCGATCGTGAGGGAAGTGCGCGGCGAACGCATAGACATCATCCCCTGGAATGAAGATCCCCGCATCTTTATCGCACGGGCGCTGACCCCTGCGAGCGTCGACAGGGTGGGCATAAATGAAACAGGGGTCGAAAAAAGCGCCATGGTGATAGCGGACGACCAGCAACTTTCGCTGGCTATCGGCAAACGGGGCGTCAATATAAAGCTTGCGTCAAAGCTGACCGGCTGGGAGATCGACATACTGAGCGAGTCCGAATACTCGAAGCTGAAACTCGAAGAAGCCGACAAGGCCTTTGACGATACGCTGAAAACAAAACAGGAAGAAAAAGCGGACTGAATAACCGATAGCAATTCAGGGGGGCTGGAGTCGAAAAAGACTTTACCGTCCCTCTGATAAACATCCATGATCTTTTCCATTTATTTTTAATTTGTTTCATTTAACTTTTAACATATAATTATGGATATCCTCTCACCCATCCAGTATGTCAAAGGCGTCGGGCCGCGAAGAGCGGCCCTGCTCGGAAAATTGGGGATAGTGACCGTCAGGGACGCCCTGTTTTATCTGCCCTCCCGCTATGAAGACCGCAGTTCGATAAAAAAAATTGCAGCTCTCTCATTCGGGGAAGTCCATACGGTAAGCGGCAAGGTCGTCAGGACCGACCTCGGCCCGGCAAGCCCCAGAAGGCCCAGGCTCAAGCTTTTGTCCGTAGTCATTGCGGATGACAGCGGGGCGCTGGCCGCAAAATGGTTCAACCAGTCATATCTTGCAAAAACCTTCAATCCGGGGCAAAGGGTCGTCTTTTACGGAGCAGTTAAAGCAAACTATTGGGGCAGCGGGTTCGAGATGATAAACCCCGAATTTGAGCTGATCGAAGATGACGACGAGGACTGCGGGCATCTCAGCGCAGGCAGGATCGTGCCGGTATACGGACTGACCGAGGGGTTAAGCCAGAGACAGCTCAGATCCATAATAAATTCATGCCTGACAGAAGCCCTGCCCTCCGTATCCGACCCGATGCCGGCGGATATAATAGCCTCCCTCGGGCTGCCGGGTCTTGAGGAAAGCCTCTCGGCAGCGCACTTCCCGCCGCCCGACACCTCCATGTCCGCCCTTAACAGCGGCCTAAGCCCTGCCCATCAAAGACTCGCGTTTGATGAACTGTTCGCGCTCCAGCTCGGGCTGGCGGCCATTAAAAACAGGGGAACCTCTGAAAAAGGCATATCCTTCGCCATGACAGGCAAATTGACCTCGAAATTGATCGGGAAACTGCCTTTCAGCCTCACAGGGGCGCAGCAGAGGACTCTCGACGACATCATGCATGACATGAAGGCCCAAAGGCCGATGAGCAGACTACTGCAGGGTGATGTGGGGTCCGGCAAGACGGTAGTGGCCCTGATCGCAATGACGGGTGCGGTTGAAGGCGGCTACCAGGCCGCGCTTATGGCTCCGACCGAAATACTTGCAGAGCAGCATTATCTTAATATCCACACCATGACCGAACATCTCGGCATAAAAATACACCTGCTGACAGGCAGCAGTAAAGGCAAGGGGCATGAAGCCATCGCCTCAGGTGAAGCCGACATAATCATAGGCACTCATGCGCTTATACAGGAGGGGGTTGAGTTCAAAAAACTCGGGCTGATCGTGATCGATGAGCAGCACAGGTTCGGCGTGATGCAGCGGGCGGTCCTGCGGAAAAAAGGCTCGAACCCCGACACCCTCATTATGACCGCCACCCCCATACCGCGCACTCTCGCCCTGACATTATACGGCGACCTGGATTACTCCCTTATCGACGAACTTCCTCCGAACAGAACGCCCGTGGCCACAAAGGTGGTCCGCGAAAACCGGAAGGATACGGTCTATGACATGATAACCAGGGAGACCGCTGCCGGCAGGCAGGTGTATGTCGTCTATCCCCTTATCGAAGAATCGGAAAAGAGCAATCTCAAAGACGCGATAAGCGGAGCGGAGGCGTTACGGATAAAATTTCCTCATCTCAGGGTCGGTCTCATCCACGGCAGACTCCCCACCGCTGAAAGAGAAGAGATAATGCGCGAATTCAAAAGCGGGGCCATACACTTGCTGGTTTCAACCACTGTAATAGAAGTGGGCGTGGACGTGCCCAACGCTACGCTTATGCTCATCATCCATGCCGAACGCTTCGGCCTGTCGCAACTGCACCAGTTGAGGGGCCGGGTGGGAAGAGGCTCCGCCCGCTCACACTGCATGCTGATGAATTACGGAGGGTCTGTGGACGCAAGAAAACGGCTCGAAATAATGGCCCGGACCAATGACGGTTTCCGGATAGCGGAGGAAGACCTGAATATAAGGGGCCCCGGCGAGTTCTTCGGGGCAAGACAGTCCGGACTGCCGGACCTGAAGGCGGCCAACCTGCTGCGCGATTATAAACTTGTCGAGACAGCGCGTAAAGAGGCCTTTGCGCTTATCGACAAAGACCCCTTTCTGACCGGTCACTCAGAATTGCGCAAGGCCATTGAAAGCTTCTGGGAGAAAAAATTTGAGCTCTTCAAAACTGCGTGACCTGTTCCGGAGGACCAATTCACTCCGCAGGGCCTTGCGAAAATCGGCCCACGGCATTAAAATTAATAATTAAAGAGCTGATAAAGGACGGCATATGTACTCAAAGATAAAGAACGATCTCGAAGAAGGAATAGAAAGGATCAAATGGTTCGCCCAGCTGCTTTCAGATCGGGTCAGGATAGAAATGGACGTATTCAGGCTGACCTATAGGGCCGAAGAGCTGAAGAAAAAACGCAATGTCCTTCTCATAAGCATCGGGGAAGAGGTCTGTCTTATGGGAAAAAGTGAAAAAGGAATCCATGCCAACAGAAAGATAATGGATGCCCTTGAAGAAATCAACGACCTTGAACCAAGGATCAGGGAGACGAACGACAGGGTTACGGAGATAACAAGGATATCATGATAATGATGATTATAGTCTCAGTTATTCTCGGCCTTATCATAGGCTCGTTTCTCAATGTCTGCATATTCCGCCTGCCGCGCAATATGTCCATCATATTCCCCGGCTCTTCCTGCACAACCTGTCAGGAGCCCATCCAGCCCTGGGACAATATACCCGTCATCAGCTATATAATACTGCACGGCAAATGCAGGAATTGCGGCGAAAAGATTTCTCCGCGATATCCCGCCGTCGAGTTGCTGAACGGGCTGCTGTATGCCGCCGTTTTTGTGAAATTCGGAGCCGGATGGCATCTGCCCATGCTGTTCATACTTGTTTCGGCAATGCTTGTGATAACGTTTATAGACCTCGAATTCCAGATAATACCGGACGTCATAACCTTGCCGGGTATTGTATTGGCCCTTGCCGCCGCCCAGTTCGTACTGTTGGACCCCTTTTCGGCCCATTCCACTCTCGGTCTTGTCGACTCGCTGATAGGGTGCCTGTCCGGCGGGGCCGTGTTCTATCTCATTGCACTGCTCAGCAGGGGAGGCATGGGAGGAGGCGATGTGAAGATGATGGCGATGATCGGGGCCTTTATGGGCTGGAAAGGCGTATTCCTCACTACTCTGATAGGCAGCGTTACCGGCTCACTTATAGGCATAGGCCTTATGATCTTTACAGGCGCAGGCAGAAAGACCAAGGTGCCGTTCGGCCCATTCCTCGCGCTGGGCGCGCTGATCTCCATCTTTTTCGGCGATATCGTCCTGGATTGGTTTTTTCCCAACTGAATCGGTTAAAATACAGGTTGTGATGTCAAGCAGTACAGGGTCGCAAGCTCGGATTTTACCGGACCGTTATCCTTCCTGTCGCAGCTCTTTCATATTTCATCATGATTGATCATTACAGTCAAGGGCGGATTTTGTATAATGTTATTACACACATAAACGAGGGAGAGAATGAAGAGAGAAGATTTAAGGAACGTTGCGATCATCGCCCATGTCGACCACGGAAAGACTACCCTCGTGGACGGAATGCTGCACCAGGCAGGCATATTCAGGGCCAACCAGCAGGTGCAGGAGAGGGTCATGGACTCGAACGACCTCGAGCGCGAAAGGGGCATAACCATCCTTTCCAAGAATACGGCCGTGGAATATAAGGGCGTAAAGATCAACATTGTGGACACCCCCGGCCACGCCGATTTCGGCGGAGAGGTCGAGCGGATACTGAAGATGGTTGACGGAGTCCTGCTCCTTGTCGACGCGTCGGAAGGCCCCCTGCCCCAGACCCGCTTTGTGCTGAACAAGGCGCTGGAGCTGAATCTTAAACCCATACTCGTAATAAACAAGATCGACCGCCCGGATGCGCGCATACAGGAAGTGCTGAACGAGGTCTTCGACCTATTCATCGATCTCGACGCCACTGAAGACCAGCTCGACTTTCCCATCGTTTACACCAACTCTAAAAAAGGCACATCGACAACCGATATGGCCGTCGAGGGCCGGAACCTTCAGCCCCTCTTCGATCTCATCCTCAGCTCGATCCCCGCGCCGGAAGGTGACCCTCAGGATGTCCTGCAACTTTTAGTGACAAACATCGATTACAATGACTATGTGGGACGCCTCGCCATCGGCAAGATATTCTCGGGCACTGTCAGGGCGGCCGATCATGTGGCCATAGTCACCCAGGACAAAAGTATCGTAAAGACAAAGATCACGTCCCTGTATACCTTTCAGGGGCTGGGCCGGATTGACGCAACAGAGGTGTCGGTCGGAGATATCGTGGCGCTTGCAGGGCTCGAAGGCGTCAACATAGGAGACACCATCACGGACATCGAAAATCCGAGGCCCCTGCCGCGAATAACGGTTGACGAGCCGACGATCTCGATGGTCTTTTCGATCAACTCCTCGCCGTTTGCCGGCAAGGAGGGAAAGTATGTCACATCAAGGAACCTGAGGGACCGCCTCGAAAAAGAGCTGCTCTACAACGTGGCGCTGCGCATCGATTTTACGGGCACGGACTCTTTTACCGTAATGGGCAGGGGAGAACTGCAACTCGCCATACTTATAGAAATCATGAGGCGGGAGGGATACGAACTCTCAGTGTCGATGCCTGAGACGATTACCAAAGAGATAAACGGCGCGGTCCATGAGCCCATGGAACTCCTCGTTATAGATGTGCCTGATGATTTTGTCGGAGTTGTGACCCAGCAGATCGGCATCCGCAAGGGCAGGATGCAGAAGATGCAGAACAACGGCCACGGCAGGGTGCGTCTGGAATTCAGGATACCTTCACGCGGCCTCATAGGCTTCAGGTCGCAGTTTCTGACCGACACCAAGGGGACAGGCCTCCTGAACCACCTTTTCGACGGATATGAGCCCTGGAACGGCCCCATATCAAAACGCCAGACAGGCGCGCTGGTCGCGGACCGCACAGGCGTTTCCACTCCGTACGCCCTTTTCCACTTGCAGCCGCGCGGCACCCTCTTCATCCGTGAAAATACGCAGGTATACGAGGGCATGATAATCGGAGAGAACGCCCGTGAAGCCGATATCGACGTGAACGTGACAAAGGAAAAGAAACTCACGAATATGAGGGCGGCCAACGCGGATGATATGGTGCAGCTGATCCCCCCGCGCCTGATGAGCCTTGAACAGTCGCTGGAATTCATAAGGGAAGACGAACTGGTCGAAGTAACCCCCGGGACAATAAGGCTGAGGAAAAGGGTCCTCGACGGGAACAAGAGACCGCGATTCAAAGAGTGACCTCATGCGGAGAGTTATCAGGATTATCATCCTTCTGATTGTCGCGGCCGTTATAGTCCCGATAGCCCTCTGTCTTTTTTATCCGGATGTCTCGAAACTTAAAAAAGAGAACCCCAAAAAGACCTCCTTCATGGAATACCGTGAAGCGCAGTGGAAAGAAGACGGGAAAAAGATAACCATCAGGCAAAAGTGGGTACCGCTTTCCCGCATATCAAACTATATGACAAAGGCGGCCCTCATAGCCGAAGACGACAAGTTCTGGCGGCACAAGGGATTTGATTTCGACGCGATCGAGAAGGCCATCGAAAAAGACATTAAGGAAAAGAAGTTCAAGGTCGGCGGCAGCACGATCAGCCAGCAGCTCGCCAAAAACCTTTTTCTTACCCCCTCAAAAAACCCTGTAAGAAAGATCAGGGAGGCGATCCTGACATGGAGGCTGGAGCGAACCCTGTCAAAGCGCAGGATACTCGAACTCTATCTGAATGTGGCTGAATGGGGCGAAGGCATATTCGGGATAGAGGCTGCGTCCCGCCGTTATTTCGGGAAATCCGCGGCAGAACTCTCCGCAATGGAGGCCGCGCGACTCGCCTCGGCGCTTCCGAACCCGATCAGATATAATCCGGTCGGGAATTCGGGGTATATCAACAATCGTTCCCGCATAATTTACAACATCATGGTCAGAAGGGGCGTGGTTGTTGAGGAATATGAAGAAATCATGAAAAGCCCGGACGAGCAGCCTGCCGATCAGAAACCTGAACAGAACGCTGAGCAGAAGGTCGATCAGAAAACCGGACCGCAACCCGCAGCTGAAACCGGTCAGCTACCTGAAAACAAGGAACAGCACAAGGGTCATGCCGATCCCAAGCAGGGCCCCGACAGCCACCTCTGAGTACGTGTGGGCGCTGAGCGCCACCCTGCTGTTGGCGATCATTACGGCAAGGACCAGGCCCACGAGAGAGACCGCAAACATGCCGGTCATAAAGGTAATCGCAAGCCACAAGGAAAAGGCCAGCGCGCTGTGACCGCTGGGCATACCGCCGCGCAGGGGATGCCCCCTTCCCGTAGAAGCCTTCAGGACAACAACTGTTATCAGGACTGTTATCAGCGCAATCAGGGTTATTTCATTATCCGCATGTTTAGCGATCCGCATGCCCGAATCAAAAAGCGCTTCCAGATGCGGGAAAAGAATGATATATCCTATAACCATTGCGCCGACGGCGGTGACGAGAACGGCCCCTGCCGACACATCTTTTGCCGTGCGGGCCTTTTCGCTGTATTCCGGAGAGACCATGTCGACAAGAAATTCAATGGCGGTATTGATCATCTCCGCCAGCAGCACCAGTATCACTACAACAGAAACGATCAGTATTTCGACCCGCGGTATGCCCAGCACAAAGCTCAGCAAAAGGACCAGCACTGCGGCGTACAGATGATATCGCAGGTGGAGCTGGCTCTTCGCTGCATAGAGTATGCCCTCGATTGCGCAATTTGCGCTATCCGACCATTTTTTCAACAGCACCCAGAAGCTCCTCTTCCATGGCTTTCATCTTTCGCGCCTGATAGCCGCTCTTTTCGTGATCGTAGCCCATAAGGTGCAGCAACCCGTGAATGAGCAGAATCTCCATCTCCCGGGCCAACGTCTCGTTGCGTTCCTTTGCCTGTCTGAGAGCCTGGGCGGGACTTATTACGATATCTCCGAGTTCAGCGCTGAGCTGCTGAAGAGACGGGCCTTCCAGCTGTGAAAATGAAAGCACATCAGTTGTGCGGTCCAGTCCGCGATATTGCAGGTTCAGCGCCCTCATGCGACGGTCTCCGACAAGCAGCACGCTCACACTCGCAGTCAGGGGGTCGAAGGAGAGGCCCTTCGCAAGGTTGCGCCCCCTTACCCTGCCGGCGGACGACAGATGACGCAGGGCGGCCCTTATTATCTTCTCAATCCTTGCCTGATCAGGGTTAACCGTTCTTTGTCTGTTCCTTACCGCTATTTCCATTCGTCTGACCGCCCTTTTCCCTTGCCTGGTCGGGCCTGGGACTCAGAGCCCCCAACTCGATCTCCGGATATTTTATCCGTTTGTGGAATATGCTTGTCAGCACATGCGTAAAGCGCCTCTTTATCTCGGAGATATCCTTGAGACTGAGTTCACACTCCGCTATCTGCCCGTCTATGAATATTTCGTTGATGATCTTTTCCACAAGCGCAGCTATCCTTGAGGGGGTCGGATTCGTAAGCGCCCTTGCCGCGGCTTCGACCGCGTCGGCCATCATCACAAGCGCCGCAACCTTTGTGCGGGGCTTCGGGCCGGGATACCGGTAGTCATCTTCATTTACCGGCTGTCCGCCCGCCTGGTCTCTCGCCTTCTGGTAGAAATAGGCCATCATCCTTGTGCCGTGGTGCTGCTGTATGATATCAATCACCGATTGCGGGAGCTTGTGACGGCTTGCCATTTCCACGCCTTCCTTGACGTGCGAAATAAGAATGAGACTGCTCATGTTCGGGGCAAGCTGCTCATGCCTGTTGTCCCCGGACTGCTGGTTTTCTATGAAATAGTCGGGCATCTTCATCTTGCCTATATCGTGGTAATAGGAGCTGACCCTTGCCAGCAGAGGATTTGCGCCAACCCCTTCAGCAGCGGCCTCCGCAAGATTGCCGACAATAAAGCTGTGATGATAGGTCCCGGGGGCGCTTATCATCATATTGCGCATAAGCGGCTGATCGAGATCGAGCAGCTCGAGCAGGCTGATATCCGTGCTGATACCGAAAAAATGTTCGAGGATCGGAAGCGTGATCGAGACTATGGCTATTACAAAAAAACCTGACATGGCGGCAAAAAGAAAAGCGGGCGCGGCTATTCCGTAAACGAAATGGGATGAAAGGAGCAGCGCTATCCCTGCGACAACAATATTCACAAGGCTGACATGCAGGCCTCCCTTTAAAAGCGCAGACCTCTTTTTGCACCGTATCACACTGAAAGCGGCAGTGAGGCTCCCGATATAAACATATACGGCCAGGTACGGACTGTTAAAAGATATGCCCGCAAGAAGGCTGATGACAAGAGAGAAGATCAGCGCCGTATGGAAATCGAATATCAGGGCCACAAGCATGGCCCCTGCAGGTATTGGGGCCCCGAACATCGAGACAACCCCCTCGGGAAAACCGAAGCCCCTGTTGAGGCTCGCATTCAGGTAATCGAAAGCCTTCCCTATAAAAAGGGTCGATATAAGGAGTATCCCGAGCAGCCAGACCATCTTCCTTTCGTTCATAAAGACGGGTTTGTATCTTCTGATGTCCTTGAAGAAGATGTAATACAGGGCGATTGCAATCAGCATGCAGCCGGCGAAAAAACCCGGATCAACCTTATGTTGCATTATGAGCGCACTTACAAAACCGAGGATGACCAGAAACGAAAGGTTTTCGGACTGTGACACATACTCCCTGCTGCGCGCCGCAAATGCGTTAAACCGCTCCCTTAATATCTCGGTTTTATTCTTCCGTGTCCCGTTTTTCATATCTGTCATAGGCCTGCACAATCTTCTGCACAAGCCTGTGCCTCACAATATCCTTTTCGGAAAAGTTGATCATTATTATGCCTTCCAGGTCCCTGAGCACCCTCGCGGCCTCGACAAGTCCGGAAATCCTGCCTGCCGGCAGGTCTATCTGTGTTATATCTCCCGTCACAACGGTCTTTGAGCCGAATCCGAGCCTTGTCAGATACATCTTCATCTGTTCTCCGGTCGTATTCTGTGCCTCGTCAAGGATTATGAATGAATCGTTCAGAGTCCTGCCCCTCATGAAGGCAAGCGGGGCGATCTCTATCGTGCCTCGCTCTATCAGCTTCAGGGCCTTGTCTATATCCATCATGTCAAAGAGCGCGTCATAAAGAGGCCGCAGGTATGGACTCACCTTTTCGGCTATATCACCGGGCAGAAAGCCGAGCTTTTCTCCGGCCTCCACCGCGGGCCTTACGAGCACAATGCGGGAGACCTGCTTCTGCATGAAGGCATGTATGGCCATCGCCATGGCGAGATAAGTCTTCCCTGTGCCGGCAGGACCTATACCGAAAACAATATCGCCCTGACGGATTGCCTCGATATACTGCCTCTGTGTCTCGGTCTTGGGGATGATAAAGCGTTTCTTGGATGCTACGGGTATGTTGCTCGAAAACAGCTCCCTGATAGATACATTCTCTCCCTCGGACACCGATTTTACGGCATAGATAACATCCTCGGGCTTGAGCGTGTATCCGTTCCTGTTTACCTCACGGATCTCGGCGATCAGCTTCTCTGCAGTGTCGGCAGTATGCTCCTCGCCCTGGATCAACAACTTGTTGCCGCGCAGACTTACGGTTACGCCAAGAGCTTCTTCCACCGATTTGAGCGCCTTGTCCGCCCCCCCGTGGATAAACGGATATTCCTTTTCCTCATCCAGCTCCAGCTCTATTATCTTCGTAAAGGCCTCCTGATTCAGCTTTCCCTGCCGTTACCCGCTCCCCGGCTACATGGGAGCCGGAACAATAACACACTCAAGTCCCATTGCCCTGAGCTTCGGGATAAGCTCTTCAGCGTCGGCCTTTATCCTGTATGCGCCGATCCTGACCCTCGAAAATGATTTCCCCGACGCGCCGGAACCGGTTATGATGTGGGCTGTAAAACCCTTACCGTCCAGGGCTTCTTTCAACCGGACGGCCTTACCGGGATCGAGGAATGAGCCGACCTGCACGGAATACAGCTTATTCGCCCGGCTCTTAACAGCCGGTTTCTGTTTCGGCTTTCCCTTGTCTTTCCTTGACGGTTTTTTATTAACCGCAATTCGGGGCTGTATTTTCCCGGTCTTTTTGCGGATCCCGGACACCTGCTCCTTCTTTCCCTGCGGCCGCTTCGCGTCCGCAAGACTGCCGGCGCCCGGACTCCGTGTCTTGCCGGTTATCTTCTCTTTAGGCGTTTGCGGGTCCTGGACCGGAGCGACATCCGTCTTTTTCACGGTTGCAGGCGTTTCCTTCGTAATGCCCTTCGACTCTATCTTTTGCACAGGCGCAGGGTCCCTTGTGATCTTCATGGGCTCCACGGGCTTCTGCGCAGTCCTTCCCCCGGCATCCGATGCAGGGACAAACTCTTTTGGAATAGGGTCCGGGGTTGAGGGCGGCGCAACCACAGCAGGGTTACCGGAGGAATCGAGCACGGTCTTTTCTGCAGAGACGGTCTTCTTGTTATCGGCCTCAACAGGTCTGACTATCTTTTCCGATGAAGGCCCGTCATATCCGATGAAGTATCCAGCCGCGAAGCTGAGGACAGCAGTGGCGAACATCCCGACAATAAGTGTCTTTCTGCTCACCACAACAAAGGCTGAGGCCCTTTCAGTCCCTTTTTTGGTCATAAAATCAGCATAGCATCACCGTATGAGAAAAATCTATAACCACCGGCTACAGCTTCACGGTAAGCCTCCATTAATTTATCCAGCCCGGCAAAGGCGGCAGCCAGCATCAGGGGTGTCGAATGCGGCAGGTGAAAATTGGTAAGCAGCGCGTCGGGAGCCGCAAAATTGTGCCCGGGAGATATAAAGATATCCGTATATCCGCTTATACGTCCGTTTCCATTTCCTTCACCAGGACAATATTTCCCTCCGAGAAGACCTTCAAGCGCCCTTGTGGCCGTGGTGCCCACGGTTATAACCTTCCTGCCCGAGGCCTTGACCTCCCTGATCTCCGAAGGCAGCCCGGCCTCCATCTCGAAATATTCGGGCAGCATCCTGTGGTCGCTTATGTATTCGGCAGTGACCGGTTTGAAGGTGCCTGGCCCGACATGAAGCGTAACATGTCTTATCAGCACACCTTGCGACTCAATGAGATCAAGGAGCTCTTTCGTAAAATGCAGACCTGCCGTAGGGGCCGCTATCGATCCCGGCCTGTCGGCATATACGGTCTGATATCTCTGCCTGTCTTCGTCGTCAGGCAGCCTTTTTATGTAAGGAGGCAAAGGCATGGACCCGCAAAGTTCGAGTATTTCCCTGATATTCGCCGGAACGGACCCTATAAACCTGAGATACCTGCCTCCGGCCGTTCCATCCGGCCCCGGGGACGCGGAGAACAATTCGGCGGTCACCCCTCCCCTTAAATGGACCCGACCTTCGTAGTTGCCTTTGCACAGAATCTCCCATGCGCCTTCCCGGTCTTCCCTGACAAGAATGATATCGACCCTGCCTCCCGACGGTTTTGCGCCGAGCAGCCTGACCGGCAGGACCTTTGTATCGTTCAACACAAGCATGTCGCCCTTTTCCATGTACCCGGCGATATCGCTGAAGGCCTTATGCTCAATACCGCCGTCCCTGCCCAGCACGAGCAGGCGCGACCCGTCCCTCTTCGGGGCAGGTCGCAACGCTATGAGTTCTGCAGGGAGCTCGAAATCGAAATCAGCGGCCTTCATACTTATTGAGAACAGCCCCGGGGTAGAAAAAGCCCAGTATCTCGCGATAGCTCTTTCCGTCCAGCGCCATCTGCAGGGAGCTCCATTGGCACATACCCACCCCATGACCGTATCCCCTGCCCTCGAATACAAATGAGTCCTCATTCTTCGACAACTCGGTAATCATGGTGCTCGGCAGCCTCTCCCAGCCGAGCTTTTTTCTGAATTCTATGGCGGGCATCTCCACGGGGTCCAGACTCTTTTCGACAATCAGCGCGAACTCCTTGACACGTCCGGAAACCGTATATCCGTTTATCTTTATATCCGTTATCCCCTTTACACCAAGGGCCTTTTCAATCTCGCCGGCCGGTATCACCTTTTCCCACATATAGAAAGGTGAAAGTTCGCAGTTGGTCTTGACGGGCTTGATATACGGGAGACTCTCGGTGAAGACCTCTCCCGCGTCCTCGGTCATGCCGCCGCTTGTCGAATGGTAAAAAGCGACTATAGGCTTCCCGTTGTATGTCAATATTTCATTACGTGTCTCATCCACAGCCCGCGAAACCTCGGGTGAAAGGTTTTCCCCTTTATAAACCTGGCTCAGCACAGAAGAGGTCAGGTGATAAGGAAGGTCTTTTGCAGTATTGAGTTTCCGGTACACGGCGTACGTCCTCGCAACAACCGCCTGCGCCTTGAGGGCTTCTATATGCCAGTTGCTCTTGACCTCGGCGGACACAACTCCCTTTATATATTCCTCAAGCGGGACCTCATTTATTATATAAAGGCCTTTTTCTCCCTTCCATATCTCTATCTTGCCCGAGTATTTAATCCCGGCCATAAGCGTCTTCCCCGATGTATTGCCTACACGTGTAAATTTGGTGTTCTTTGGGGGAACATGAAAATCCCTGTTGTCCAGCAAAAGTATCCTCATACCCGCTTCCGCAAATGCAGGCGCCGGGATACGCAATTCGGAAGACAGCATAAATACGACAAACAAAGAACACAACAAAAGCAGCCGGGCGCTATTCCTCCGGCTCCCGGATAATTTATTCCCGCTCCTGAATCCCGACTTCCAACTTATCACTTTTTCGTCCTTCCTTCCGGCTTTCCGCTGCAATATCTGTCCATTTCCGAATAGATACAACCGCAATATTTCTGGCGATACAGGTCGAGTTCCTTCGATATCCTGCGCCCCTCAGAAAATCCCTTTCTGAAATCCTCAAAATAAAATTCAACTGAATACTTTTCCTGCATAAGCTCACCGGCTTCCCTTATCATATCAAAATCCTGATAAGGGCTTACAAGCAATGTCGTAGTAAATGCGTCCGCGCCTGATTCCGCCGCCTTTGCCGCGGTCTGTTCGAGTCTGCTGAAATAACAATACCTGCAGCGCTTCTCCTCATTGCCCACCACGTTCCTCAGAAAACCGGTGAGCCCGTAATCGTCAATATATTCGATATCCAGGTCCCACAACTCCTGAAGCCTGACCACCGAATCGAGCCTGCTCTTATATTCAGTGTAGGGATGGATGTTCGGATTGAACCAGAGTCCCCTGACCTGAACACCCCTGCCGAGGAGGGTCTGCACAGGGTATATGGCGCAATTGGAACAGCAGATGTGAGTCAGTATTTTCATAAAGCAGACGCCTAAAAGAGCCCTTTAGGCGCAGCCTTTCCGAGGTGCTCGTAAGCGCGCCTTGTTGCGAGCCTGCCCCGGGCGGTCCTCTCGATCAGGCCTTCCTGAAGGAGATACGGCTCATAAACGTCCTCAATGGTCTCTCTGTCTTCCCTCAGGGTGGCTGCAATCGCCTCTATGCCTGCAGGCCCCCCGCCGAACTTTTCGATGATCACATTTATCAGCTGCCTGTCCACATCATCGAGCCCGAGTTTGTCTATATCGAGGGCTTCGAGGGCCTCGTCCGTTATCTTCATATCAATGGTCCCATCCCCGCGCACCTGCGCAAAATCCCTGATGCGCTTAAGTAACCTGTTCGCGATCCTCGGTGTGCCGCGGGACCTGCGGGCGATCTCTTCAGCGGCGTCATCATGCAGCTCCGCGCCAAGCAGCCTTGAGGACCTGCAGGCGATCTCCTTCAGGTCGGTCCTGTTGTAGAATTCGAGCCTGCTGATCACGCCGAAGCGGTCCCTGAGCGGCGACGTCAGCAGCCCGGTGCGCGTTGTGGCTCCGACAAGGGTAAAGCGCGGCAGATTCAGCTTTAAGGTGCGCGCATTCGGCCCCTGCCCGATTATGATATCGAGGCTGAAATCCTCCATCGCAGGATACAGCACCTCTTCAACCACACGCGACATGCGATGTATCTCATCCACGAAAAGGATGTCGCGGTCCGAAAGATTGGTGAGTATTGCGGCGAGGTCGCCCGGCCTCTCCAGCACAGGACCCGAGGTGGTCTTTATGTTTACCTTGAGTTCATTGGCTATGATGGTGGCCAGAGTAGTCTTGCCGAGTCCGGGAGGCCCGAAAAAGAGCACATGATCGAGCGGCTCCTTTCTCATAAGGGCCGCGTCTATAAACACCTTCAGGTTCTCCTTGATCCTCGGCTGCCCGATGAATTCATCAAGCATCCTCGGCCTGAGGTTCACCTCAAATGCGGCCTCTTCCTGTATGGCATCCGTTGATAGCGGCAGCGGCCCTCCCGGGCCGTCTTCAATCTTCATGCAATTGCGCCTGTCCGTTTATTCCCTATGTGAGATATTTTAACGCCTCCCTGAGCAAACTCTCAATATCGCCGGCGCCTTCGATATACGCCTTGTCCAGCGCATCCCGGGCGGCATTCCTCTTGTATCCGAGGTTTACGAGCGCCGAAAGTGTGTCCTCATAGAGTATATCCTTCTTTTCCTTCAAGGCAGGGAGTTTCTCCCTGAGTTCGAGTATGATCCGTTGCGCAGTTTTTTTCCCAAGCCCGGGCACACGGCAAAGCGCGTCCACGTCCTCGGAATGGACAAGCCCGGAAAATATTTCGGAAGGTATCGTAGAGAGGATACTCAGGGCTATCCTCGGACCTATGCCGGAAACCCCTATGAGCGTAACAAAGGTCCTCTTTTCCTCTTCCGAGCAAAAACCGAAGAGCTGAAGGATGTCCTCGCGCACATGAGTATATATAAAGAGAAAGACCTCGGAGGATTCTTCAGGAAGAGATGACAACGTAGAGAAAGGCACAATCACGCTATAGCCCACACCATTCACCTCTATGATCAGATGGTCCGGTCTCTTGGATAAAAGTCTTCCCCTGAGTGACGCTATCATCTTGCGGTCCTCCTCCCCTGTTTTATATTACCGCTCAGGATACCCGAACATGGCCCGCGCATATTCATGTGGCAGATGGCCATAGCGAGCGCGTCGGCCCCGTCGGGGGAAAGGGGATGGTCTATCTTCAGTATTTGCTGCACCATCATCTGCACCTGCCTCTTGTCCGCCCTGCCGTATCCGACAACAGCCTGCTTGACCTCAAGCGGGCTGTATTCATGGATCGGCATACCCGACATGGACGCTGCAAGGAGAACCACCCCGCGTGTATGGCCCAGGCCGAGGGCCGCCTTGATCCCTTTTGCAAAGAACATCTTTTCTATCACCACTTCATCAGGCCGCATTTCGGCAATCACACTCGTAAGGGATGTAAAAAGTTCTTTCAGCCTCTCATGAAGGGGTTTTGAGGCCTGCATTACAATGCGGCCGGAGGAGATATAGACCAACCGGCTCATGCTCCCGCCGATTTCGCCGTTCCTGCCTGCGCCTGCCTCCTGTGCGCTGATGAGCCCGTAACCGCAATTGACGCTTCCGGGATCGATCCCGAGGATCTTCATAAGGCCGGGATTCACCCCTTGGATGAGGCGGCTTCCCTCGGGAATTCAAAGAGGATATCTTCCACGATCTGGCAGATGACATGCCCGAGGGTTATATGCACTTCCTGTACACGCGGAGTGTCTTCGGAAGGCGCTACAAAAGCATAGTCGCATTTCGAGGCGAACTTCGCGCCCTTTGTGCCGGTAAACGCTATCGTCTTGAGCCCCTTCTTTTTGGCGACATCCACGGCCTTGAGGATATTCTTTGAATTGCCGCTGGTGCTTATCGCAATAGCTATGTCCCCGGGCGCAGACAGCGTCTTGAGCTGCCTCGCGAATATATCGGAATAATCGTAATCGTTGGAGATCGAGGTGAGGACGGCTATATCGGTATTAAGGGCGATGGCCGGAAGCCCCGGCCTTTCCTTCTTGAACCGGTTCACAAATTCGGCTGCGATGTGCGAAGCGTCGCAGGCGCTGCCCCCGTTGCCGAAAAGAAACAGCTTGTTGCCGTCATTGAAGGCCTCGGCAATCACGGCCGACACCTCGCTGATAAGCGACAAATGAGACTTGACGAATTTGTCCTTGACTGCCGCGCTGTCCGCAAAGGCCTTGAGTATCTTTTTTTCCATCGGATTAGTTTACAGCCGCGCCATATTATGAGTCAACCGCCCATCAGGGCGAATAAATAAAGGTCCGGCTTTGGACAAAAGGACCGTTTTTATTATGTGCCTGCATGAAATTGAAGGATAACCGCTTTCCGCATTGCGGCAGGCCGGTCAAGCCGAAAGAGCCCGTCTATAGCCGGCTATTGATGAAATAATCGATCAGGCTGCGCGAAATCGACCCCTTGCGCGGCACGGCCGGCAGATTGTCCGCGCTGAACCAGGCGGCCTCGGTTATCTCCGACCCGTCGATCCTGATCTCCCCGCTCTCATACTCGGCTATGAACCCCACCATTACAGAATTGGGAAATGGCCAGGGCTGGCTCCCGAAATAGCGGATATTTTTGACCTCAATCCCGACCTCTTCTTTCACCTCTCTCTTCACGGTCTCTTCAAAGGTCTCGCCCGGCTCAACAAAACCTGCCAGGACACTGTAAAACGCATACCTGAATCTTTTTGAACGCGCAAGGATGATCTCTTTTCCCCTGATCACCGCCACAATTATTGCGGGAGACAACTCAGGGTAGTTTATCAGACCGCACTGCGGGCATATCCTTGCCCGCTCATCCGTTTTGGCCTCGGTCCTGCAGCCGCACCTGCCGCAGAACTGATGTGTGCGTTCCCAATGCAGGACCTGAAAGGCGCGACTCGCAACCCCTGCCAAAACATCATCAAAAATTCCGAACAGCATCCTCATTTCCATAAAGGACATCCCGTCAGGACAGGCGGACTCCTCATCCATATCAGACGCATAACAGTTGACTCCGTCAAGGGCTCCGAGATAATGACGACCGACTCTCCCGCTCTGCAGTCCTGCAATATCCGACGCTTTCGGGACCTCAACTCCCGCCCCGGCCGTTTTGACGAGCAATCCGTCTTCGCGAAAGATAAACCACAGCTCCGGTCCGGAATGTCCTGCTGCCGGAATGAAAGAGGCAATGAAACGCATTAATTTCCCCTTTGCCCATTCCTGTCGAGTTCCCGGCGGACGGCAAGTCCCAGCCTCTCAAGGATATAGGGCTTTCGTATATATGGGCCGGCGCCTATCTTCTGGGCCTCCGTGACGCGCTCGGACTCGGAAAAACCGCTCACAATAACGGCCTTCTGACCCGGATGAAGCTCTATAATCCTTCTGTATGCGTCAAGCCCATCCATGCCAGGGTCCATGATCATGTCGAGGACCATAAGGTCGACCTTATGGTCTTTCAGGTATTCGCAGGCCGCCTCGCCGCTCGAAACGGTAACAACCATATAATTGAGCCTTCCCAGCATATCGGTCGCCAGGTCCCTCTGCCCTGCCACATCGTCCACGACCAGGATGGTTTCCCCTTTTCCCATGTATTCTTCAACGGACATCACTGCCTTTTCCGCAGAATAATCCTCGCGTGTAACAGGAAAATAGAGTGTAAAGACGCAGCCCTTTCCGGGTTCGCTTTCAACATTTATATAGCCGTCGTGGTCCTTGATCGTTCCCCAGACCACGGACAAACCGAGGCCTGTGCCGCTTTTGCCCATGATCTTCTTTGTATAGAACGGCTCAAAGATACGTTTGATATCGGTTCCCGATATGCCCTCCCCTGTATCGGTCACCGAAAGGACCACGTAATCGCCCTCGCGGACCTCGTCATAGCCCTGAATAGGCTTGTCCAGGTACTGATTGGATGTTTTGATGACTATGGACCCTCCATTTTCCATGGCCTCAAACGCATTCAGGACAAGATTATACAAGGTCTTGCCGAGATGCAATTGGGAGCCGGACATGTTCAGGAGGTCGGGCTCCTGCTCGATTTTGACCTGTATGGACGAATGAAGGGCTTTCAGCTTCTCAAACTCGGAGGATTTCACAAAATCGTTTACAACCCTGTTCAGATTCAGCGTTTCCCTGTTGGGAACGCCCCTTCTGGCCAGGGTCAGCATATCCTGCACAATAGCTGCCGCCCGTTCTTCTCCCTCCAGGATTTTCGTGATATAAGGCCTGAGCGGACTCTCCCTGTCGATATCGCAAAGGAGCAGTTCGGCGTAACCCACAACAATGCCGAGCACATTATTGAGGTCATGCGCCACTCCCCCGGCCATCGTCCCCAGGGCCTCCATCTTTTCCATCCGCCGGAGGCGCTCCTCCATAATATATTTCTCCTCTTCAGCGCGCTTTTGCTCCGTGATATCGCGGATCGATTCGACGGCTCCGATGCGGTTTCCCTGCTGATCGAAAAGCGGAGCGACAGCGGCAAAGATATAAGCCCCTTTGCCGTTGTATAGGGACGGGGCAAAGGCCTCGGCATGAAGGATATTCCCTTTGCGCTGCAGATTACGATATCTTGATTCGATCTCCCGGTCATCGGCATCTATAAGGTCCAGCAGATGCTTCTGCGGCGCTCCATAAAAGGGACTCGTAACCATATGGGAGCCCTTGCCTGTCATGTCTTCCATGCTGATGCCGGTCATCTCTTCGATCGCGCGGTTCCAGGCGAGGACCCTGCCTTCGAGATCCACGACAAAAGTGGCGTCGGGGAGAAATTCAATAATACCGGCCAGTTTGCTCTCGGACTGCCTCAGCGCCTCCTCGGCGCGCGCGCGTTCTTTTTCTTCCCTGACAATAAACCAGGCCCTGATCCCATAGTAACTTGCAAAAAAGCAGCCCAAAAGCAGAAAAGCCAGAACCCATAAGAGCTTGTTCCTGAAACCTTCCAGAGAAGCGATGATTTCATCTTCTGATTTTGCGACAACAATAGACCAGTGAGTGTCCGCTGTCTTGACCGGCATATAAACAGCCTGCTTCCTGACGGTCTCCACCCTGTCTCCACGGACCTTATCCACGGCATATACGACTGTGCCCTGATTGCCCCTGATCATATCCTCGGACATGGCCTTAAAAGAAGCGGATTTATCACAGGTCTCGAAAACCGATTTCCCAACATGGCCCGGAACCGGGCAGTAGAGTTCAGTCCCGTCCCGGCTGATCATCCTCGCATGGCCCGAATCTCCTGTCTTTATCTCCTCAAGATAGCGCTTCGTCAAAGAATGGAAATTTACACCTATTCCGATCGTCCCGTTGAAGGACTTATTTCTAAAAACCGGGACATGGAGTGTAACAATATCGTATCCCAGCGCCGAAACTACTACATCGCTGACCACCGGTTTATGGGTCCGCATGATCTCACGAATATGCGGCCGTTGGGAAACGTCCTTCCCGACACTCCCCGGAACGTGCGGATAAGTATAGATGATCCTGCCCGTTGAGTCTACGCGGGTGATTGACTTGATCTTGTCCTGTGAAGCCTTGTAAAGCATGGCGATGCTGTCTTTTCCCTCCCTGTTCAGGCTGATGATATCTTTCGATCCCGCCAGAGCATTCAGGTTCCTGACCCACATATCGAAAAAATCTTCTATTCCGCGTGCAGCCTGCCGGGCATAAACAGACTGCTCCTTCTCGGAATTAATGAAGGCGTCCCGTTTGGTCTCTTCATAGAAAGAATAGAAAAGAAAGGAGGAAAAACCGAACATCAAAACAAAAAAAAGAGAAAGATAACTACGTCTCATTTTGACCTTCCCCTACTGTTCTGTTCGCAAACCCTCAGAAACAGGACATAAAAAAGGTAAAGTGTTGTCAACCCCGGCAATGGTCCGGAAACGACCGCTTCCACTCGGGATTTCAGATGCCGGAGGGACTTTTTATTATATCAGATTCAGGAACAATGGCGGAAATAATATCCCATTTGATGCCGCCGGCGCTCGCCTGATTAAAACACAGCCGGGATTACAGGTTGTAAAACAGTTCCTTTTATCGAAAGCTGTTTCAGAACCAAGAAGGTTAGCTGAAGAAATAAGAGGCGTAATCGATCCTGTACTCATTGGGGTCCAGGGTCTTGTTTACGGTCCTCAGATACCTGCCGTCTTCTCCCCTTTTACTCAGGTCGGCCATAAACGGCTTTACCTTGTCGGATATGATAAGGACCCTCGGCCTCTTGATCAATACGCCATGAGGCTGGGCGACCATGCCGATTTCTCCGCTGTCGAGCACAACCAGCGATCCCACAGGATATATACCCATCATTGAGATAAAGACCTTTACGAGCGCCGGATCGAGTTCCATGCCCGACTTTTCGAGCATGATCTTCACCGCAAGATCGGGGGTCCGGTCTTTTTTCGCATGCGCCCTGGATGAAGTAAGCGCGTCATACCACTCGCAAATAGCGACTATCCTCGTGTAAAAAT